>Ga0255419_10047_pt1 | contig 24203 bp, 24 predicted proteins | sample ANMaggSeSYBR02J3_FD_182658 | JGI IMG/M metagenome (GOLD analysis project Ga0255419, IMG submission 182658) | Sediment cell enrichment communities from methane seep in Santa Monica Basin, California, United Staets - ANME aggregate JGI... | ecosystem: Environmental > Aquatic > Marine > Cold seeps >...
AGATCTTATATTATCTCTATCACATAAAATATCTCTGAATTCAGATTCCAAAATATGATTCGTTAATCTGTTGTCCGTTATTCTTTTCAGCAAATGTAGAAGAGCATATTCACCTGCGTATTTTTTCTTGCCGTAAAACAGATAAAAACTTATACTTATCAACAGGAAAGCAAGACTGATCTCGATCGCTTCGAGTCCGAGATCGATTATGAAAAATGTGAAAACAATAATTCCGAAAATTTGCAGCCAGGGATATAAAGGTGCTTTAAAGCTGGGTCTGTAATTCTTCAGTTTGCTTTCTCTTAAGATAATTACTGCCAGATTAGTTAAAACATAAGCTGTTAAAATTACAACGGAAGCTGCTTTTACTAACATTTCCAAAGGTAACTGTAATGCCAGAACAATAAATAATCCGGTTATGAAAATCGAGAGAACAGGTGTTTTAAATCTTTTATTGATCTTGCTGATAGCATTCGGCAGAAGATTATCTCTGCTTAAAGCTAAAGGATAGCGAGATGCGGACATTATTCCGGCATTTGCAGTTGTGATAAATGCTAATAAAGCTGCAATCGAGATGATGATGAATCCGGGTGTACCAACAATGTTTTTTGCTGCATCCGCAATCGGGGTAAGTGAATCGGAAAATATTGATGCCGGCAAAATTCCTACTGTAACAATAAGAAGTAAAGTATAGATTATGGTCACGGTAATTACAGAGACGATCATCCCGAGAGGAATATTTCTTTTGGGATTTTTAATTTCTTCGGAAACACTTGCTACTTTCAATAATCCGCCAAAAGAGATGAAAATAAAACCTGCTGTGACAAAGATGGGATTGATCCCTTTTGGAGCAAAAGGATAAAAATGAGAGGTATTTATTTTTGAAAAGCCAAAAATTATGTATAGAACCATTAAAACTAATAACCCGGATACGAGAGAGACCTGAAATTTGGCAGCTTCTTTTACTCCGATAGAATTCAATGCAATAAAAAAAATACAAACCAGAATGGAAGAGATCAATACAGGAAATCCGGTAAAAATAAAAATTATCTCAGAAATACCAAAGATGGCAAAAGCACTTTTCAATGATAAGGCAAACCAGCTTAAAAAACCGGAAATAGTTCCAATAAATGGACCTAAACTTCTATTGATAAAATAGTAATCACCACCGGCTTTGGGCATAGCTGTGGAAAGTTCGATAATACTTAAAATTCCTATCAGAGCAAAAATTCCTGCTAGAAAATATGAAATAAATACTGCCGGTCCGGTTCGAGCAAAAGCAAGTCCGGGTAAGATAAAAATTCCGGAACTTATCATCGCACCTGTGGCAATGCTGAACACATCGAAGAAATTTAATCCTTTTTTTAGTTTCATTTTTAATTCTTTTAAATTACTTGAAAAATAATATCCATTAATATAACACAATCTCGTTTTTGTATGCAACTTTCAATGCCTCGGTAAACTCATCCAATTCACCGAGCAATATGTTATTTAGTTTGTATGATGTCAAATTTATTCTGTGATCCGTCACACGAGACTGCGGAAAATTGTAGGTTCGTATCTTTGCACTTCTGTCTCCGGAACCTACTTGTAATTTTCTATTTTGTGATATTTCGTCTTCCTTTTTTGAGATCTCCATATCCAGAAGCCTGGAGCGAAGGACATGCATTGCTTTGTTCTTGTTCTTGAGTTGAGATTTCTCATCCTGGCAGGTAACTACCAGACCCGTTGGGAGATGAGTGATGCGAACCGCAGAATCTGTTGTGTTCACACTCTGTCCACCATGACCTGAAGAACGGTAAACATCTATTTTCAGATCGGCAGGATTTATTTCGATATCCACTTCATCGGCTTCGGGAAGAACAACAACGGAAATGGCAGAAGTATGAACTCTGCCCTGAGATTCGGTGACCGGGACACGTTGAACACGATGAACACCACTCTCAAATCGCATTGTACCGTAAACAGATTCACCCGAAAGTGAAAAGATGATTTCTTTAAATCCACCAACTCCGGTTTGGCTTGATGAAAGCTCAGAAAGTTTCCAGCCTTTTTTTTCTGCAAAATAAGAATACATTCGAAAGAGGTCTGCCACAAAAAGTGCAGCTTCATCTCCGCCTGTTCCTGCCCGGATTTCTATGATCGCATCCTTTTCATCGTTCGGGTCTTTTGGAGAAAGTAATTCTTCTAATTTTTCAATGTTTGTTTTTATTTCTATCTCAGCTTCAGAGATCTCTTCCCTGGCAAGAATTTTCAATTCTTCATCCTTTTCGGTGGCTATCAATTCATTATTATCAGATATTATCTGTTCCAGTTCTTCGATCTTATTATAAAAATTCAAAATTTCTTCAAGTATCTTAAATCTTCTGGATATTTTACTGTAATATTTTCGGTCGGACATTTTGGTGGGATCATAAATGTCTTTCTTCAACTCTTCATGTTCGGCTTGTAGAGATCTAATTTTATCTTCCTGTATCATTTCCTGGTCCTTCATTCAATTGCTTGTAACTTGATTAATACGACATTTTGTAAATGTTAATTATTCTACATAATTTATGTTGTCATGATCGGAAAGATCCATTCCTAATGCACATTTCATAGCTATTACAGCGATTTCGACCTGCTCATTATTCGGTGGTTGTGTTGTTATTCTTTGCAAGGATAGTCCTGGAGCGGTCATAATTTTCACAAGAGGATGATTTATGTTTTTCCCGGATAACTTTAGCACTTCATAAGAAATTCCGGAAATAAAAGGGAGCATCAGAAAATGATATGCCAGTCTTAAAAGAACAGAAGGAACTCCAAAATAATATGCAAAGATCGTATCTACGATAGAAAATATCAGTATCGAGATGAGAAGAACAAAGAAGATGAAACTTGTCCCACAACGTGGATGCAGAGTAGAGAATTTTTGAACTTCATCAAAGTCCAGGTTGCTGTTATTTTCATAGGCATAAACAGATTTGTGTTCCGCTCCATGATATTGGAATATTCTTTTTACATCTTTCATCAAGCTTATTGCCCATACATAAACCACAAAGAATATGATACGAATTAAACCTGCAAAGAGGTTGAAAAAGATATTTTCTTTGCTCAGCTTCATCCATTCTGCCATCTGGTAAGGAAGAAAAGCAAAAAGCAGGAAAGCCAGTCCGAAAGCAAGAACAAAACTGAATATTTCTTCTACTTTTGCACGTATCGCAGATTTATTTTTTTTTGATTTATCTTCTTCATTCCAATCGAGTTCTGCCCTGGAAGCAGAGAAATTTAACGTTTTAATGCCTATGATCATCATTTCGATGAGAGATACAAAACCTCGTATCACAGGAAATCCAAAGAATCCTTTCTGAGCAGTTTTACTGATGAATTCCTGTTTCTTTATTTCTATGCTGTCATCTTTACGGCGGATAGCTGTGGCAAGATATGCCGGGCCGCGCATCATAACGCCTTCTATAACTGCCTGTCCGCCAACTTGAAGTTGTTTCTTTTTCTTTTGCATTTTGATAATTTATTCCTTTTATTGAAAAAAAACGCACCACAACGGTTTTTCAGTTAAGGTTGTGGTGCGAAATGATCTAAATTTCTATTTGTCTTTTTTCAGATTATATTTTTGTTTGAATTTCTCTATCCTGCCTTCTTTAGCAATAGCTCTTTGTTTTCCTGTATAGAAGGGATGGCAGTTTGAACAAATATCTACTTTATTGATCGAAGGACTGGTCGATCTGGTCTCGAAAGTATTTCCGCAGATGCAGGTAACTTTTACCTTTTCATACTTCGGATGAATTCCTTTTTTCATCATCTATCTCCTGTAAAATAATTTAATTACATTATAAGTAAGCAACTTTTTTTGTGCTGTTTATACTGTCAATTCTTTTATATGCTCAAAATATCGAGCATCGACTTATTCTTTGTTTTTCCTGAAAAAGATTTTGAGGATAATACTTATTCCCCAGAGGATCAAGATAAGCGGAAATATCTCTACAGACTTTCCCAGAAAATTACAAAGTCCTGCAATAAAAGCCACTATACCAAGAAAAATTGTGAAACTATTTGGCTTTAGTCCTTTCAGATATTTATAAAGGTTCAGGCCAAGCAAGATAATTCCGGAGCCAAGGAGAAAAGAGCCTTCCGGAACGATTTTATCCGGGAACAGGAATATTGCTCCCAACATAACAAGGAATAGTCCCCATCCGATCGTATCCAGCCGCTCGGAGTATTTTCTTTTTTCTTCTTTAAATGAAGGTAAATTTTCATTATTTTTCATTTTTCTTATCCTTCGGATTGATTATATTTCCTGTCGATCTCACAATGATCCATATTCCAATAATTATCAGGACTATTGGCCATCCGATGTAAAAGAATTTCCAGATGTTAAACGGTTTAAAAGAAAGACCTGTAAGGAGTAAAATCCCGCCGGGAATAAGGGGCCACCAGTGAGTTTTGCCTTTATTCAGAAGATCGATCACAAATATTGCGATGAATCCGAAACCAAGACCTAACGTGTTGAAATGTGGGAAATTCCAGAAGAATCTATTTCCAAAATTTCCCAATCCAAGTCCTGCCAGAATGCATCCGGGGATCAATAATCCATAAGCATCTTTGTAGAAATAAGCTGCAATGAATAATCCGCCAAGCAGCAATATGAATGAATACTGGTGAAATCCATAAAAGTACTTTAATCCTGTAATTGATAAACCTATGATTACCAATATCAAGCCTGCTAATAATTTTCCTTTTTCTTCTTTTTTCATATATCCCCCTTGCTTCTTTTTTTATTTCGAGTTGTAAGAGAAAACGACTCAAGACAACAATCGAGAAACCGTTGAAACGGTTCAATTTTTTCATTCTTTCTTTCCACCGGTTGACCTGACGAAATATCCTGCGGATTTCACGGGTTAAAAAACCGGTGGTTAATGCGAAATTATTCAGCCAAAAATTTTATGCTTCACGACCCGAATTTCCCATAACGGGTGTATTTAGAGAAAAGCAGAACGAAATGAGCTTTGTTAGTTTTTACGGGATAATAAAGCCGGTAATCCGATTCTTCGCTCCAGAAATGAATTTTATCAAGACCATTTTCAAAAACGCTTTTCAGATAATCACAATCTTTTGAGTTACATTGATAAAACGAATTATTAAAGAATGGTTTTCCCAGATCTTCGGCGTTTGCATATCCAGTTATAGTAAGGTAAGCGATCTGTCCGTTAAAATCTACGCTCGTAATAATCTGAACATCAGGGAATTCTGCTTTCTGGTTAGAAAGAAACTGAAGTATCGAAGGAATTTCTTTTAGTTTGTTTTCATCGGCAAGACATTCTGTGATCTCGTTAATAGATTTATCATATCGCTGAACAATATCTTCACATTCGTTGTAGAGGAGATGTTTCTCTTTGTTTCGGGATAAATAATCTCCTATAAACAGGAACGAAATAGTTAAAATGAAGATCAGCCCAAAGGTGATGAACGTTTTTTTCCCAAACTTAATAGCAGGCTCGAGTTTCATTTCCCTGATTTTGGAATCGGCGATCAGGCTGATATTCAAACTGATATTCAGGAAAGCAGAACAGATTATGATGGCTATTGCCGCAGAAATTATCATCATAAAAAAATCTGTTGTTTTGGATGCAAACACATTCAGGTTGAACGTTGTGGATACAATGAAGATCAGAAACCAGAGGATAATGACCAGAACGGTAAAAGCCATTAACTTGATCGTCAGATTAGCTAACTTGATCTTTGAATTACTTTTCATAAAAATCTCTTTGATAGATTATTTCGAGTCGTAAGTTTACCCCGTAAGGAAGAATGACTGTATCTGGGAGACGACGACTCGAGACAACCGGGAAACCGTTGAAACGGTTCGATCTTTTTTTCCACTGGTTAAAACCGGTGGTTAATGCAAAATTATCCAGTTCGGCAGAACGTACAACTTATAAAGAACTAGTTCGCCACTTCCCAAGCGGAGCTATGTGACGCGCAAAACTATGATTAATCATCTTTCGAAGAATTATGTCTTTCCCAAAATTCTTTTTCCTGCCTTTGCCCGATTCTATATTCTTCCTCTTTTCTTAGTTGATCTTTTTTTGATGTACCTTTCCATTCAGTACCAATAGAATTGCCTATTCCTTCCAACAATGAACTTCCTACATAAATAACGAGTAGAACAATGGCAATTATTAGAACGGCAATGCCCAAATAAAGACCTGCAACAAAGGCTACGATTGCAGTAAGAGTGTAGTAAAAAATTACAATTAATCCCCTGATATGATAGTGATACAGATGTTTTATCCAGAAAAATAATAACCCTAAAATTCCTAGCAGAGAAGCAGACCATAAATACCAGTCTATCCAGCTATTACCGCTGGGCATCCACCAGAATTTTGTTACAAATATGGCTTTCAACACTGTTTCATACCAGAACATATAAACTACAGAAAACAGTGCACCGATGATCGCCGCAAAATGTGGTAATTTACTATAAGCAAAGTCTTCTACTGTACACCAATAATATAAATAATTCTCCAAGGCTTTTCCAATTACTATCAGAATGGCAACCACTGCTATAGAACCAGCAGCAATTACCCAGAATATCCACGTTTTCCAGTTTCCATATTTTTTTAAATAATCTGCTATCAGATTTCCTGTTTCGGAAAGCTGCATATTAGAGACTTTGGATTTGCCCTGAATTCTGCATTTTTCAAGTTCGCTAAAATCTACCCAACCCTTTTTTCCATTATAGTCGAATGAAACCGAATTCATATGAGTGTGTATTGGATAAATTGTATCTCCTTTACACACCTGCCCTATTATCTCAGCATCATGTTTAACTGAATCTTTTACATTGGCCGTGGAACTTACTACAATGTAAACTATTTTTGTATCACCAAAATTTCTAAAAAGTTTACATGAAGTAACAAAAATCAACAAAAATACTGTTAACAAAAAAAAGTAAAATAGTTTCATAATAATTACTCCTTTCTATAATACTCAACTGTCAGTTTCGAGTCGTAAGAGACGACGACTCGAAACAACCAGGAAACCGTTGAAACGGTTCGATCTTTTTTCTCTTTTTTTCCACCGGTTAACCTGATGAAATATCCTGCGGATTTCACGGGTTAAAAAACCGGTGGTTAATGCGAGATTACTTAGCTCTGCTGGATGTATCATTCTGATGCGTTCAAGACATTGCTCACGGATTTTCACGGATTATAAAAAGAACGTATCACAAACCGGAACTATGAAACAAGATTAAATTTCAAGCCCTTTATCCGTGTTCATCTGTGTTTATCCGTGAGCTATAATCACGCTTTCACATTACAAACAATATTCTTGAATCTGGCAGGTGCAACTCCATGAGAGAGATGCATACTTTGACCGGGTTCACCTTTTCCACAATGGAAAGTGCCGTGAAATTCCCATTCTTCCGGTCCGCAGATGCCATTGCAGGCTGCCCAGAATTCGGGAGTAATTCCGTAGTAAGTTGGTTCTTTAACAATATGTTTTAGTTCGCCATTCACGATCTTCCAGCCGATCTCGGTGGTGAACTGAAAATTATTCCTGTTATCATCGATGCTCCAGGTTTTGGTGAAATCTATATAATAACCATTCTCGGTAGATTTTATCAGATCATCAAGAGAACCATTTCCGGGTGCAAGGCAGAAATTCGTCATACGAATAAGTGGGATATCATCTGCAAAAGAAGCCAGCATATTGGAACTGGGCTGCATACCCAAAAGAGCAGCCGTTTCCTGTGAAGTCTGCTGATCCATCAGGATACCGTTCTTCACAATGTCCACAGTTGCACCGGAAGTTCCTTCATCATCCACCATGTGGAATCCCATTCCTCCTTTATTGGTGCTATCACTGTAAATATTTACGATTTCCGAGCCGTATTTGAAATTACCAAGCATGGCAGGTTTGATAAATGTTTTTCCTGCATAAGAAATTTCCTTGCCGAATATTCTGTCTGCTTCGGTGGCATGACCAACAGATTCGTGCAGTTGCAAAGCAAGGTGACCTCCGCCAATGATGATGTCTGCCCGTTCTTCTTCGATTCTTGGTGCATCCAGCAATTTGATAGCTTCTTCAATTATCTTGTCTGCATTTTCTTCCAATTTTGCATTACGAACAATCTCGAATCCACCGCGACGTCCGTTCATATGACCGGGCCAGGTTCTACACATTGTTTCTTTGCCATCTGAAGCCAGAACATATATCATAGGCATGGTATCGTAAACCAGCGAATCTACGAAAGTTCCTTCTGTATTTGCAAATATTTTGTATTGTCGATAAAATACAGTATGGGTGTTTGAATATACGATCTTCTCGTTCCCAACCAGTTTTTTTGCGATCTTTTCATGAAAATCGATCTTGAATTTATCATCCATTTGGAACGGATCTTCTTTGGGAACGAATGAATAACTTGCCTTAACCGGTTTCAATTTTTTAAAAGAAGCTGGTTCCCTGCGAAATCTACTTCCAACTTTTGCGTTGGTAATAGCTTTCTTAATCGTTTTTTCTATGGAAGCATCAGTAAGAATTGTAGTGCCGGCAAACCCCCAGCAACCGTTGACCAGTACACGAATGCCAAGAGCTGCAGAATCATAATCCGAACCGAAGTGTCTGAGTTTACCTTTTTCGAAATATACTACTTGCTCATCTGTATTTGTGAAGCGAACATCGGCGTAGGTTATTTCCGGAATATCCAATTTGTTAATTATATCATAAACTAATTTTTTCATTTATTCTCCTTATTATCACGGCGTAGTTTAACGAAGCCGGATTTTTTTGCTCACGGATTTTCACGGATAGTACGGATAGCACGAACATAATATTTACGTTCATTTTCCAGTATACTACTTTTCATTTTTAGTTTCCCATCCGTGTTTATCTGTGTTCATCTGTGAGCTTGTTTTTTTGCTTACTGATATAGGTTTTGCGTTCGTTATCAAATATTTTCCTTTTGAATTCCGATTTATCACCAAAGTTAAGCAATAATCCTACTTCAATTTCTGTTGCTGAAAGGTAATTAAGTAGTTGAGCTTCATCTTGTTTAGATAATTGTTTTATTGCTTTTAATTCAACAATAACTTTATTTTCAACAAGTATATCTGCCACAAAATCTCCAATAATATGCTTTTCATAATAAACTTTGATAGGGACCTGACTTATGCATTTTAATCCCAACTTTCTTAACTTGATCATAATTGCGTTTTCATATACTTTTTCCAGAAATCCATAACCCAATGAGTTATAAACTTCGTAGAAAGCGTTTATTATTTTTTCCGTAATATCTTCATACTTCATAATCTAACCTTTTTTGCTCACGGATTTTCACGGATAGTACAGATAGCACAAACATAATATTTACGTTCATTTTCCAGTATACTACTTTTCATTTTTAGTTTCCCATCCGTGTCCATCTGTGAGCTATTACACCGTTCTAGTCGATGAGCTTATTTTAAATCCCTTCACTCTCACATGTGGCATGCGGGTACTATAAATGCCGAACTCACCATAATTACTAGAGTAGGGAATTGTGTAGGCCTGGTTTTCAATTTCGCTGATACCTTTTATAATATCGGAAATCTTTTCGGTGAAGCGAAGGTTATTTACAACTTTAGTAATCCTTCCGTTTTCTATCAGAAAAGTGCCGTCACGGGTAAGACCGGTCAAAGATGTTTCTTTCTGGTTAATAAAGTTCATATAATGCAGGCTGGAAATATATAACCCTTTTTTTATCGAGCCAATTAATTCTTCCCGGGTTTTATTACCCGTTTCCATTACAAAACCAGAACCCTCAGCTCCGTTCTTTTTCATTTTAAGTTTTCTGCCATAGTAGTTATCGACCATAAAGTTTTTGAATACACCTTTTTCGATAATCGGAAGTTTCTTATAAATATGACCATCATGGTTGTAATCAAAATTAATCAGATCGGGATGCTCGGGATCATCGGTAATAGTTACATTTTCAGGAAAGACCTTTTCGCCAACTTTACCTTCAAAAAAGCTTTGTTTTGTATCCAGGCTTTGAGCCGATATGCTGCCTTCCAGATACAGTAAATAATCTCCGATACAACGTGGAGCAAGCACAACTTCATATTCACCAGGTTCAACGTCCACGATCTCACTTGTGGCAGCTTCAACTTTGATAACCAGATCTTTCGTAAATCTTTCCACATCGAAAGTATTGAAATTTTCACCACCGTAAGTTTCCAATACCGTAACTTCATTTTTCTGTGATACTGCTTTAACTTCCAGGAAAATCGGGGAATTGATCTCTCGTTTGTTCACTCCGTTGCTGTTGATGATATACAACGTTTTATAGTTGCAGATAAAAGTTCCGTAAATTTTAAAATCGAAAGGTTCGACTGCTTTTGCGAGCTTTTCCAAGATGTCGATCTTTTTATCCAGAGATACTTTCTTGATATTATTGATCTTTTCCTTTTCAGCACTTTTGGTCAGGTCATCTTCCAGGTCGATGAAATCAGGATCTTCCGGCAATTTGTCGATGATCATCTTTACTTCTTCGATCTTCTCGAGGAGTTTTGCTTTTGTTGGATTTTTCAGAGAGAAAGAGTACGATTTCTTTCCTTTATACATTGTTGTGTAAAGCGAGATAGAGGTTTTGGAGATGTTGTAATTAGTTTGACTCTGATAAAATCTTAAAAAATCTGTTTCCCAGTCCCGATAGTGAAAATTGAATTTAAACTCCGGGTATTGTTCGTAGATTTTTACCAGTTCGTTTCGAAATTCCATAGTCACTCCTTATATTATATTAGAAAATTTTGTAAACAAAACGAGGTTAACGGGAATTTCTGTAAATAAAAAAATGTGAGATTTATCATTTCTATATCTGATATTATAGTTTGATTTAATAATTTATTTGACATAATTAGCAAAATATCAGATTTTTACTTATGTGAACTAAACTGAAAATGTACTTTAGAATTTGGATTAGGTTTTATATTCGATTAAGGGAGGAGTAGGTGAAGAAGATTCTCATTATTGCATTAATTATGTTGATTACGTCTTTTATTTATTGCTGGCAAAGTGTTGGTTTCAAAATCAACGATCACTATCTTATTAAGGATTATCAACTTCCCGCCTGGGGATATTCGTATAGCGTTATAAATTTAACTGGCAATGGAAGATTTGACAGGAAAGATGAAGATGGGAAATGGGTTGATGAGTATTATAATTTTTGGCTTTCACCATATAATATGCGTTACTATGAGTCTGAAAAAATTAAATATACTCTGGGTACCAGTCTATCTTTGAATTATGATTATTATGCAACAGCCTACCAATCTGATATTTCAAAAAACATAGAAAGAAATTTCCGATTACATCCTGGCTTTGTGGGAGATTGTCAATATTACGTAGCAGACAAATTATTTTTGAATGCTACTATCAGTCCAAACTATATTTATCATGATCGAAATGAATCGGACAATTCAGATGATTATGTTAGTCAAACCTTTCAATCTGATACATCTCTGGGTATTGGATTTGGGAAAATAAGAAATGTAAGCCCGGTATTCCGTGCGTTAAGGTTGCGGGAAAGAGTAGAAGCATTGAATAAAGGTCTTACTCTTTCAGAAAACCAGATAAGATCATTGGCAGATAAATTTGCTCTTTATCCTCAATATGTAAATATTTATGATAGATATGAGAAATATTTTTGGGGAGAATTGGCACCAATTCTTGGAAGTGAATTTGAAAATCTTAGTATACCTGAAAATTTGTATCTGTCAGAAATCATGCAGGAATCAATAAAACGTTTTCAGGGTTACGAATTAAATTTGGGTTTGGATATTTGGCAGTATTACACAATTAAAGATATTGATGACGATGAATATAAAAAACTCTATCTTGGTCCCAGTTTAAGGTATACATGGTATAATAATTTCAACTTGAAATATCAACTAAAGATAAATTCAGAAGTTTCTTATGTAAAATATATTGAAGGTGATTACCTAGAGGAATCAAAATTATTGCTAAATTTTTCGAATACTCATTATTATGATATAACTGATCGCATAAAATTGAATTCGGGTTTCACTGTGATATACAATTATATTTGGTTTGATGATTATAAAGGATTTTCTTTAACTACTAATCTTAATAGTAATTTGGATTATTTTATTGAAAATAATTTCTCTTTGTATTATCAATTATCTTTTGAAATAGAACATGTTGATCCCGAAATTTATACGAATGTTCCAGATTACTCTTATTACGCAGATTTGAAACGTGATCAAACTATGAGATTTAGTTTCGGATGCAGGTATTATTTTGGGAGTATGTTTTAATAATTTTTATTAACCGGGAGGTTAGAATGAAAACGATAATTATTTTAGTATTGCTCATTTTAACAGGTTTGCTACTGGCGAATCCGATAGTGGTCGGTCCTTATATTAGTGAGATCTACTTCGATGAAATGGGTTGGTCTATAGAGTTGTTTAATATGATGACGGAAGATAATCTTGATAATTGTAAGCTCTCGTCTAATGCTGATGAATCCTATTTTCTTCCCGGAATACCATTTCCACAGGAAACCTATATCGTTGTTACTCAAGATGATCTGCAAACGTCATTAGTAATTGATGATCAAGGTGATTATGTTACTTCTTATTATATGGATGATGAAGTATCCTGGTGCACTTTCGGAACTTTACAAACGATGGTGCTGGCACCTACTGATGGACAATCTTTACGAGAAATTGGTTTTTGGGATGACATGACTTCGTTGTATATTCGTTTTTGTAAGGATAATACTCCAAGTATGGGAGCGATTAATGACACAACGAACTACAAAGGAATTTTCTGTGGATATGTTTATGATTCACAGTTGAATCCAGTACAAAATGTGGAGATAGATTATCAACCACGAGATTTTAACACACCTTCAATTTACACAAATGAAAACGGATATTTTGAAAAAGAGATGTACGCTATGAATTTCTATTGTAATATACATCTTTTTGCACTTGCTTCTATGGATTCAACTGTTTCCATCGAACCTGATAGTATGAACTATTACGAATTTGTCTTTGAGAATTATGTTTTGTCCGATGACCATGAAATCTCACTTCCTACTTCCTTTTACCATCTCTCCAATCATCCCAATCCGTTCAATCCTTCTACAGAGATCAGCTTTTCCGTAACACAAAACGCTGTGTCCGGCTCTGACGGATCCTCGTTTGTGACTGTAGAAATCTATAATTCCAAAGGACAGAAGATCGATGAATTGTCAGTTCCAGATGGTCAGTTTTCAATTACCTGGGAAGCAGATAATTTTCCGTCGGGAGTTTACCTGTATAAATTAATAGTTGGTGGGAAAGAAGCGGCCTGCAATAAGATGCTGCTGCTGAAATAATTTAAATTGCCAACCTGATCAATCAAACGAACTGGCATCTTGTTGTCCAAAAACTTAGGAGATGATCATGAAAAAATTTGTCCTTTTATCTTTTTTCCTTTCAACTTTTATCCTTTTTCCTTTCTTTCTTTTTTCCCAAACCCAATGGCAGGAAAACGGAGTTCCGGTTCGACAGGGTGATAATATCGACTTCGAGCAAACTGCAGTTTCTATTGCTGATGAAACTGTAGTTACAATTTGGACAGACACTCGCAATGGAGTACGAGGATTATATGCTCAAAAAACAGATATAAACGGAAATTCTCTTTGGCAGGAAGGAGGTATTCAAATTTATAATCCGAATCGTACGCAATTACAGGCTGTTGCTGTTGCTTCCGATAACAATTCTGTGATTGTTTGCTGGTTGGATATCATTGATATTAACTATTTCGAGTCTAATATCCGAGCACAGAAGATCGATGCTGCTGGAAATTTGTTATGGTCAGACCAAGGTATATTTGTAGCGAACAATGGATCGGGTGCACCAGTTCAAATAGTATCCCATAGCGATGGGGGAGTTTTTGTGATCTGGGATAATGGCTACCAGTCCAACATCAAAGGCAAAAGACTTCAACCTGACGGATATCCTGCAGTTGGATGGGGCAACAGTATTGATATCCTGCCTACTGCAAGCCGCTTTTCTGTGTCTACTGACAGTATGGACGGAATTGTCATTGCTGCCGTGATCAGTGATGATATTTATGGCCAGAGAATAGATGCTGCCGGCATGAAACTTTGGGGATATTACGGAACTCTGGTGTACAATGGCATAGAGTGGATTTCAAGAATAGACATCTGTGCAAATGTGATGGAAGATTATTACATTTCCTGGGCTCATGATGTTTGGAACGGCATCGATCATTTATTAATGCAAAAAACGGATGCAGATGGAAATAATATGTGGGATGATGCAGTTAACTTAGCTGAACTTGATTACATGTTTAATTTTTCAATGCTGATTCCGGATGATATGCAACCAGTGATCTGGTGGACGAATGATGATTTCCTTTTTGCCCAGAAAGTTGATTCGGATGGCGGTTTTTTATGGGGAGATACAGGCATTCAAATTTGTACAGCAAGTCCTTCTTTAAATAGATATTCTATTCAAGCTATAACGGATAACGAAAGTAATCTGATCATAAATTGGTCAGACTATTCCTACAATTTCTACAATGTAAATATTCTTGCTCAGAAGATAAATTCAATTGGACAACAGGAATGGCAAGCAGGTGGTGTGTTGATATGTGAGGACGCATCAAATACATCCATTGCTGCCATCAATAAACTCGGTCAGAAATTTCGTTTTTGCTGGTTTCAGAATATCAACGATAGATCAGTTTTATTTCAACAGATCATTGACGATAATGCTAATATCTATCTGGAGCCGAACGGAGAAGAAATGTATTCCGGTTTGATAGGTTTTGCCTGGGGCTTAAAGATTTTACCCAATGGAGATAATCCGGTTATCTTGTGGAATGATAGCCGCTTTAATTATGATCATCAAATATATCTTCAAATTCTAAACAACGACGGCACACCGCAGTTGGCAGAAAACGGCATTCCAATTACAGAATTTTCTGATTGTGACCAACTTAAATCGGAAGCAATTATTGGCAATAATTCAAACACAATTGCTGTTGTTTGGACGGAAAATCATTATAGCAATTGTTATATTTATGCACAAGGTTTGGATACAAATGGAAATTATCTGTGGTCAAATAGTACAGGAATTCTGCTTTCTACACAATCAAATTTTTCTACTTCTCCACAAATATCCGTCGTAAATAATGCTGGCAATGATGAATTCTATATTGGCTTTCAATATCCTACAGATACTTGGGATTATTATATTGTTGGTCAGAAAATTATCGATGGAGAACTTCAATGGGGAGAAGAAGGCATTCCCATATCCAGCATAAATTCAGCAGAAATTGTCGATGTTGTTGGAAAATATTATATCTGGACTGAAGGAGGTTTACCCTATTCTTCGCTTTGTATAAAGCTTATCGAAGAAGACGGAAACACTGCACCTGGCTGGCCGGAATACGGTTTGGTCATAACGGAAGAAATTCCATATGACACTGATATATTGGTAAAAGAGACTCCTTTGGGACTGTTTCTTATTTGGTATATTCATGAAGGACAGGATGATCAGATTTTTGGACAAATTGTAGATCAAGACGGAAATATTTTGTGGCAGGAAAATGGGATTCAATTGGTGGATAGTGATATTTATAACATTTTCAATGCTGTCTATAATGATGGTCTTTATCTGATTTGGAATAAAGTTGACGATGATTATAAAATCAATTATTTCATACAGAAATTTAACGAATTGGGAGAAACTCAATGGCAGGAAGGTGGAATTCAAATCACAGACTTAGATTTCAATTATTTCTATCCACCAGTATTAACGGCATTGGGAAATGATATTTTGTTTGTTTATGAGCAAAAGCATGAATCAACATCTTCCGATCTTCAAGCTCAAATCATTAATCCCAATGGAGAGATGCAGTATAATCTTACAGGTTTAACTATCTGTAATGGGTATATGGATCAGAAGCAGTCGCAGATTTATGTGGATGAAGAAGATGTATATTTCTGCTGGATCGATGGACGATCGACTATCATAGATGAAGTAGGTTTGCAGTCAGTCTGGGGTGTTTATTCTCAAAAATATCACTTTCAACCAACATCTGTTAATAACCAGTTACCAATGACCAATTTTCAACTCTCCAACTTTCCCAACCCCTTCAATCCGTCAGGGGCCGGACGCAGTCCAAGTACAACTATTTCTTTCAATCTCACCGCAGAGAACGCAAAGGACGCAAAGATTGAAATCTTTAATATTAAAGGTCAAAAGATTAAGACTTTTACCAATGACCAATTATCCAGTTCACCAATTAACCAAATTGTTTGGGATGGAAAAGATGAAAACAACAACCCAGTTTCCTCAGGAGTGTATTTTTATAGATTGAAAGCAGGTAATTTTGAAAAATCAAATAAGATGGTCTTATTAAAATAATTGAAACAGATAATCATATTCATCTTATTATTTTCTTTTCAATTGATTCAAGCTAAAGATCTGCAATTCTATCAAGAAGACCTGAATTTCATGATCGAAGAAAACTACTTCTATGTAGACGGGCTGTATTATTTTCGCAACACAAGTAACAAAGAACTAAAACAAAGACTTATCTATCCCTTTCCACAGGATTCTGCATACGGAAAGGTTGATTCTCTTTTTGTGGTTAACATAATAGACTCCACTATTACAACCAATATACAAAAAAGAAAAAATGGTACTTCTTTCACTATTCAGATCGATCCAGATTCAACAGCAGTTTACAGGATAGGTTATCGACAGGAGCTTAAGGATAAAAAGGCAGAATATATTTTAACTACAACGCAGACATGGGGAAGACCATTCGAACAAGTGAATTACACTCTAACTTTTCCCAAAGAACTTTCACTTGATTCGCTTTCATATATGCCGGATAGCTTGAGGGAAGAAAGTAATAGATATATCTTCTTCTGGTATAAAGAGAACTTTATGCCTGACAGGAATTTTGAAATCCATTTCTCAAAGAAAAAAGAATAGGGATTTTTTACATTCCCAAACAGGGGTTTATGAACGAGTAAGATAAAAAATAACTTACATATTTTGATACATTTCCGTTGACAAATAAACCTATCTGAAATTTCAAATATCAAAAAAATATAAAAAGGCGATAAATGAAAAAAATAGATCTTCATGTTCATACGAACTTTTCGGATGGTTTATATTCTCCAAAAGAAGTAATCGATCTGGCCAAAGAGCATGATTATGGTGTTATGGCTATCACCGATCATGATAACATTGGCGGTTACCTTCATATCAGAGATTATGCAAAACAGGTTGGAATAAAACTAATACCGGGAGTTGAAATAAGTACGATTCACAAAGGGCGGGATGTTCATATCCTGGCCTATGATTTTGATCTGGATAACCCGGAACTGAAAGAACTTTTACGGAAAATCTATGACGGTCGTTTTGAACGTGCTGCAAAAATTATCGAAAAATTAAATGAACGAGGTATAGATATTTCCCTTAAAGATGTACAAAATCTTGCCGGAGAAAATAATTATCTCGGTCGACCTCATATTGCCAGAGCCATGATAGAAGGTGGATATTGTGAAAATAAATACGAAGCTTTTGAGATTCACATAGGGGAACACTGCTATGCCTTCGTGCACAAATTTGCACCTTCTTCCAAAAAAGCTATTAAAACAATTCACAAGGCAAATGGGATCAGTGTGTTGGCACATCCATACACTTTGGGAGATGACAGATTGATCTATGATCTTATCCGGTATGGTTTAATGGGAATGGAAGTATTCTACGCAAAAAGCAATGATGAAACAATTTATCATTATAATGAAATAGCACAGAAAAATTATCTTATAAGAACCGGTGGCAGCGATTTCCATGGTGAGGGAATAGATCTTGAGATTTTCGGTAATTACACTGCTCCGGAATTTGTTCTGGATGAAATAAAAAGAGGATATTAAATGGAACAATTAGATAATCTTATTGATATAAATAAAAAAAGAGGATTACCAAGGATTTATCGGTTCAATCAGTTTATCCGCTGGTTCACGCTCATTTTTGGTATTGCAGCAATAGCTTATGCTATCTGGATGATCTTTGCCAGGATCGATGCAGACAGCTCCAAGTTCTTCAAGTTCGTCCCCTTTGCGATCATGTTCCTTGCTTTAAATTCTGTTCTTAAGAACCTGTTGTATTTAAATAGTATCCACTTCACTACAGATAGTGTTATCTTCAGATATATTGCCAGAAAGTCCGTTGTGATTCCCTGGAGTTCTTTGAAGAGAATGGAACTAAACGACAGCAAAAGAAAATGGATTCGTTTGAGATTCGAGCAAAATGATTCCGAAAAGACATTTGAATTCACTATGTCATTTCCAAATATGCTGGAAATAGTTAACAGCATTGCCGAAATGTGTCCGCAGATGGAATATGATAAATTTATGGAAAAAGTTATCATAATGCCGCATGAAAAAGAACAAATCCAAAAAAACAAAAAGAAGCAGCAAAACGTGGAGATAATGGATAAGTAATATAATAATTTCAGGATATAAATTGGAAAAAAAAAGATACGCTGTAGTCGGACCGGTTTACCCTTTCAGAGGCGGAATTTCTCAATTTACTTCTCATCTGGCGGAAACACTTGGTAAAAAGAGTGAAGTTCTCTGCATTAATTTCCGGAAACAATATCCTTCTTTGATCTTTCCCGGACAAAGTCAACACGATAAAAGCAATGTTTTTATGCAAGTTCCCAATGAGAGGGTTTTAACACCTTACAATCCGGTCACTTTTGGCAAAGCTGCAAAGAGGATATTAGAATTCCAACCGGAACAAATTATTTTCAGTTATTGGATTCCGTTCATGGCTTATGCTTATGGTATGATCTCCAGGAAAATAAAGAAAAGATCTAATAATATCGTTATCAAGACAATTGCACATAACCTGGAAAGTCATGAAAACTGGGCGTTTGGAGACAAATTGATCCGCTATGCCATGAAGTATTCCAATTCGATCATCACACTTTCCGGATCTGTGTATGAAATTGGTTTGAAATTATTCCCGGACAAAGATATTATCCAGGGGTTTCATCCTACATATTCCTTTTATAATAACAACCGGTTCACGAAAATAGAAGCCAAAGAAAAAATGGATTTGAAAGATAAGAAAGTTATTCTGTTCTTTGGATATATTAAACCATATAAAGGCTTGGATATTCTCATCAAGTCGCTGCCTAACGTTCGTGAACAAATGCCCGATGCTCACCTTCTTATAATTGGTGAAGTATATGGGAATCCAAAATTATATCACGATCTTATCAATAAATTGGACCTTAACGATCATGTAACTTTTTGCCAGCAGTTCGTTCCCAATGAACAAGTAGAAATATATTTCAAAGCTGCCGATGTATTGGCTTTGCCATATAAACAGGCAACTCAGAGCGGAGTAGTGCAGATAGCTTATGATATGGAATTGGGAGCCGTAGCAACGCCGGTAGGAGGACTTCCGGAAATGGTGATACATAAAAAAACAGGAATAGTAGCAGAATCGGTTTTACCCGAAGATTATGCAAAAGCGGTCTTAGATTTTTTTGAACTTGATAAAGAGAAAATTAAACAAAATATTAAGGAAGAAAATAAAAAATATTCGTGGGAAAGTTTTGCAGAATTGATCTAAAAAAAACGGTTCAATGAATATTTTCAATTGAACCGTTTATTAGTCTGTTAGAATGTTTATTGTCCATTCATCTTCATACCTTTGATAGCCTCGATGGGACACACTTCCAGGCATCTGCCGCAATTAATGCAAGCCTCGGTAATTTCATATTGTTCATCACCTTCAATGATAGCGGAAGTGGGACAGATATCCACACAAAGACCGCATTTAACACATTCAGAAGTTATTACGAACGCCATATTTATCTCCTGTAAACAAAAATTTTGAGGAGTATTAAACTTCCATTATTTCTGATTCTTTGGAATTTGAAGTGTCAGAAATTTTATCTATCCAGTTATCGGTAAGTTCCTGGATATCTTTTAAAAGTTTTTTTTGTTCATCTTCGCTGAGATCACCGCTTTTTTCCATCTTTTTTGCAGTTTCGTTTCCTATCCTGCGTATGTTTCTTATTCCGATCTTTGTCTCTTCAGCCAGTTTCTTTACCTGTTTTACTATATCCCGTCTTGTTTCTTCTGTAAGTGGTTGGAATGGGAGCCGAACAACATTTCCGTCATTTTCGGGAGTAACTCCAAGGTTGGAAGCCAGAAGTGCTTTTTCAACGTCATCCAGGATAGTTTTATCCCAGGGCTGGATAACAATAAGTCGTGATTCGGGAATAGAAATATTACAGAGCTGCTTTATTGGTGTAAGAGTTCCATAATAATCTATTTTGATATTTTCCAGCGCAGAAGTGTTTGCTCTTCCTGTTCGTATCTTTGAGAAATTATTTAGCAGAGAATTAAACGCAGATTCCATTTTCATTTCCAGATCAAGCTTAACCCCTTCCATCATATCTCCTTTTGGTGTTTATTCATGAACAAAAGTGCCGATCTCTTTTTTTGTAATTGCTTCTTTCAGGTTTCCCTTTTTTGTTATGTTAAAAACTTTTATCGGCATATTATAATCTCTTGCCAGTGAAAAAGCGGTCATATCCATTACGTTTAATTTTTTATCCAGAACTTCATCAAAAGATACTTCGCTGATAAATTTAGCATTTTTGTCCTTAACCGGATCAGCAGTATAAACTCCTTCCACTTTTGTTCCCTTAAACACAATATCGGCTTTTAATTCTATAGCCCGAAGAACTGCTGCAGTGTCTGTGGTGAAGAAAGGATTTCCCGTACCGCCACAGAAAAAGCATATTTTTCCTTCATTCAAGGAAGTAATTGCCCTGCTGGGAGTATAGAATTTTGCCACTTTTTCGATTTGAATGGCAGAAAAAACTTCTGTAATATAATTTTTACTTTTCAGTATTTCACTAAGGGCGAGTGCATTTTGGATAGTGGCAAGCATACCTATATTATCTGCAACTGTTCTGTTAAGATGTTTACCGACCTCCGATGCTCCGCGGAAGAAATTTCCACCACCAAGAACGATTCCTATACTATAACCGATCTTTTTTATAGAAATGATATCTTCAACAATGTCTTCAACGGCATCGAGGTTTATTCCAAATCCTTTTTTACCGGCAAGGACTTCACCACTGAGTTTAAAAATCAGTTTATGGATCTTTTCTGGTTTGTAAGAAACCATCTAACCTCCTAAACTATAATGAACAAACCGTGATATTTTTATGTTTTCGCCCAAAGCCATAATAGCTTCGTTCATGATATCTTTGATTGTTTTATCCGGATCTTTCACAAATTCCTGGTCTAAGAGACAGTTCTGCTGTTTGAATTTTTTTATCTGACCTTCCACGATCCTTTCGATGATCTTTTCCGGTTTACCTTCATTCAAAGCTTTATTTTTATAGATTTCTTTTTCTGCTTCAATCATCTTGGGATCGATGTCTTCTTCTGAGATCGCAATGGGATTAGTTGCTGCGATGTGCATAGCAAGGTCTTTACAGAGGTTATTGAATTTTTCATTCTTTGCCACGAAGTCTGTTTCGCAGTTGATCTCCAGCATCACGCCGATCTTTCCATTTCCATGAATATAGGAATAAATTTTTCCTTCTTTTGTTTCACGATCTGCTTTTTTTGCTGCCTTACTTATTCCTTTTTCCCTGAGATATTTAATAGCAGCTTCCATATCTCCATTTGTTTCGGTAAGAGCTTTCTTACAGTCCATCATTCCAGCACTGGTTTTAGCTCGAAGTTCCATTACGGTTTTTGCTGATATGCTCATAATTTTTTTTCTCCGAATTTATTTTATGTGCGAAGGAAATTTTTATAATTTCTTCGATATATATTTATTACTTTTATTTAAGATTTATCTTTTTTCTTCTCTGTCTTTTTTGCAGGAGCAGTTTTTTCTGTTTTTGTTTTCTTTATTTCTTTTTTGGGCTCTACTTTTTTTGTGTCTTTCTTGATCGTTTCTTTTTTTTCAGGTTTTTTCTCAGTTTTCTTTGGTTCGATTTTTTCTTCTTTTGTTTTTTCTTTTTTAGTTGTAGTTTTCTCAGTTGCTTTTGGTTCTACTTTTTCCGTTTTATGTGCTTCTTTCTCCGGCTTTGTTTTTTCTTCAGTATCTTTGTCTGTGACCTTGTCTTTCTTTTCGTCAGGTTTATCTTCCGGCAGAACAATATCGGCACCTTCCAAGAAAGCTTGCTTTCCTTCAATAACGGCATTAGCCATTATATCGCTAAGCAACTGGATAGCTCTGATAGCATCATCATTGGCAGGAATAACATAATCGACCATATCGGGGTCTGCATTTGTGTCTACCATTGCTACGATCGGGATATTCAGTTTCCTTGCTTCATTGATGGTGATCTTTTCTTTGATCGTATCAACAATGAATACAACACCTGGAAGTTTATCCATATCACGAATACCACCTAATCCGCTTTCGATCTTATCGTAGGTTTTTTTCATTTTTGTGGCTTCGAGTTTGGTGAAGCTGTTGATAGTTCCATCTTCAACTATCTGTTCATAATAGTCTAATTTTTCGATACTGCGACGAATAGTCCGCATATTCGTGAGCATTCCGCCATACCAACGATTACTCACGTAAAAAGAACCACATTTTTTTGCTGCGGCTTCGATAGATTCCTTTGCTTGTTTCTTTGTTCCCACAAAAAGAACAGTATTACCTTTGCTAACTGATTCTTTGATGAACATGTAAGCTTCATTGACTGCATCAAGGGTTTGTTTCAAATCAAGAATGTGAATACCATTTCTTTTGATGAAAATGTATTTGTCCATTTTTGGATTCCACTTATAAGTTTGATGGCCAAAATGAACACCGCTCTCTAAAAGAGCTTTCATTGTTACAACAGACATTTAATTATCTCCTTTTTTACGGTTATTTTTTCTATCCGGAATTAACTGCAATAAAATTCCACCGGTAGGCGGGACACCGTTTTGCAAATCCGGGATAGAGTTATTATTTTACAAAACACAAAGACAGGATAATGTTCTTTGTGATCGTAACAGTATAAATTAACGTTTAGAGAATTGGAATCTCTTTCTTGCCTTTGGTTGACCTGCTTTTTTTCTTTCCACCATTCGCGGGTCACGGGTAAGGAATCCTTCTTTCTTCAAAGCTGGTCTGAGATCTTCGTCATATTTTATAAGAGCCCGGGAGATTCCAAGACGGATAGCACCGGCTTGGCCGGAAAGTCCTCCGCCATCTACGTTTGCGGTAATGTCAACTTTGTCCGAAAGACCGGCAAGTTTTAAAGGTTGTTCTATGATCATTTCCAGTGTTTCTCTTTTCAGATAGTTTTTCATAGTTCTTTTATTTGCTGTTCTTTTACCGGTTCCGGGTGTCAATCTTACTCTTGCGACAGCATTTTTTCTTCTTCCGATAGCATCAAAATATTGCATTTATATTCTCCCTATTTAGTTAACGAAATAACTTTTGGTTTCTGGGCAGTATGAGGATGTTCGCTTCCTGAATAAACTTTTAATTTCCGGATAAGTTGTCTTCCTAAAATGTTTTTTGGAAGCATACCTTTTACTGCATGAACGATGATATGTTCCGGTTGCTCTTGAAGCATTCTTTTATATGGAATTACAGTTCTACCATCGGGATAACCACTATATCGCTGATAAGTTTTTTGTAGTTCTTTATTTCCGGTAAGTCTGATTTTTTCGGCGTTAATAACTACCACATAATCTCCCGTATCTAAATGGGGACTGAAATAGGGTTTGTTCTTTCCGCGCAACAGACTTGCAATGCGGGTTGCTAATCTTCCTAAAACCAGGTCGGAAGCATCTACCAGATACCATTCTTGCTTTATCTGATCCGTTTTTGGTGTAACGGTTTTCATGTTTTCTCCTTTAATAAAAAATAACTATCCTGATCGAGACCGAACAAATATTTAATGAGCCTTTTTGCTGTCAAGCAGAATGAGATATAATTAGTAACCTTGTAACTTTTTGCAAAAAGGCAAAAAAATAAGTAAAAAATATTGCCAATTTTTTTTGTATAAGAATTTTGTCTAAAAAAATAATAAGGATTTTAAAACATTGAAAACACCTGAAATAATAAGGATAGTTATATTCTTGATATTGATCATTATCATTGCTATCAATTTTT
>Ga0255419_10048_pt2 | contig 23801 bp, 25 predicted proteins | sample ANMaggSeSYBR02J3_FD_182658 | JGI IMG/M metagenome (GOLD analysis project Ga0255419, IMG submission 182658) | Sediment cell enrichment communities from methane seep in Santa Monica Basin, California, United Staets - ANME aggregate JGI... | ecosystem: Environmental > Aquatic > Marine > Cold seeps >...
AGACATGTGGTTCTACCCTATTACTGCACTGGAGGATAAATTCAGGATCATAGCCCCTCTTTTTCCGCCTCAACTGATGGGCGCGCAAGAAGCAGCAGATTTTATCCGGGCTATTCTTAAGAAAGAGAATATCTCTAAAGCCATTCTAATTGGATATTCTTACGGAGGGGGAGTTGCTCAATATTTTGCAGAAAAACACCCTGATTTGCTAGATAAACTTATTCTCTCGCACACAGGTTTGCTTGGAAGGGAAAGTTCAATTAGTCAATTGGAGAAATTCAAGAAGGTTGTCAATTTTTTACCCTTCTTTCTGATGAAAAAGAAATTAAGGGATCGCATTGAATTTGTTCCTTCTTCAGAATGGAATTCATTCCATAAAGCTTATTTTTTGGAGATTAATTCGAATCTAACTAAACGCTTTTTCCAGGATTACATAGCAAGCATGTTAAAGTTTGCAGATGAAACCAAGGGTTTTCCACTAGACAAACGGGAATGGAAAGGTGAAACAGTCTTGTTGGGAACTCGTAGTGATAAAGATGCTTTCAGTCATTTTGAAAATCTATTAAAACTATATCCATATTCGGAAAGCTATTTGTTTGAGGAAGAAGGCGGTCATCATATGTTGTTTCTTTTTCCTGAAAAATATACCAGAATATTAAGCCAGCATGTTGAATCAAAGGATAACTGAAATTCAACCAACCGCACTTGTTATTGTTTCCATCCTTTTTACGCTAACATTTTTTTCTTGCGTTTATTCGCCCCTGGCTGCTTCGATGGGGGCAACAGATGAGGAAGTCAAACACTCTATGCCTGATTCAAGTCTTCTATTTTAGATGGAGTTAATATGACAGAAATATCTGCGCCAAGCTGGGCGTTAAGAACCGCGCGCCTGAGTGGGCGCAGTCAAGGACATTAGGGGTCTCGCCCTCCCCGTAATCACCCAGGCCTTGAAATTAGCACCAAACTCATTCGATAAATCTATTTACGGGCTGATAGAAAACAGCCTGTTATCTTCTTCTCTCCCTATTCTCAATTAACCCCCTGAATAATACGTTCGGGGTATGACACTAATACCACCTTGCGGTTATGATGATAATGCGCAAATTCTTGGATCCGAATATCAGCCTTTATACGGGAGAAATTCTTTATAAAATTATTGGCTCAAAAAAAAGGAATTATTCATTCAATAATAGGAGAACAGCATGGAGAGTACAAAAACAACAAAAGCCCAAAATGAAATTGTTATCAATGATCTGGTGAAGAATTTTAGTGATGTCACGGCAGTAAACGGATTAAACCTAGAAATAAAAAAGGGAGAGCTTTTTGGATTTCTAGGACCCAATGGCGCCGGGAAAACGACCACAATCAGCATTCTTTGCGGCTTGTTAGCGCCTTCATCAGGAACCGCCCATATCGGCGGGTATGATGTCAGAAAGGATTTATCTAAAATCAAGGAACTCATCGGCCTCTGCCCCCAAGAAGCCGCTTTCTATAAGTTTCTTTCAGGGAAGGAAAATATTGAACTAATAGGAAAGCTGCACGGTTTGGACAAACAGACCTTGAAAGAACGGTCTGCAGTTCTTTTGGACCAGAGTGGCTTATCAGAATATGCTCGGCGCAGAGCCAAAGGCTACAGCGGGGGCATGGTCCGGCAGCTAAACCTGCTAATGGCTCTGATCAGTGACCCGGAAATCATCTTTTTAGATGAACCGACTGTGGGGATGGATGCCCGCGCCCGCAGAAAAACCTGGGACTACATAAAATCACTCAAGGGTCAGGATAAAACTATCATCCTGACCACCCACTATATAGAAGAAGCACAATCCTTGAGTGACCGGGTAGGGATTATTGATTATGGCGAGTTAATTGCCCTTGGATCACCCCAGGAATTGATGGAAAAATACCAATCAAAGGACCTGGAAGAAGTCTTTCTGAAAATCACAGGTCGCAGAATTGCGGAGGGAAGTTGAGATGAAAACCAATAAAATCTTTGCTTTAATTCAGGTTGAATTGAAGAAATTGTATAGGGACCCCATGATCGCTGCAGTATTATTGCTTATGCCTATCGGATTGACCCTCGTATTCTATTTTGCCCTTGGTAATCTGTACCAGGATCCCACCCGCCCTGAGATGAGCCATTTTGAATATCTGGTGCCCGGGACTATGGGCTATGCGGTCATTTACATGGGCATGATGGTGGCTCTGGCTCTTTGTGAATATCGCGAGGTTGGGATATTAAAAAGACTGGCCTCCACTCCAACGTCTCCCTATCAATACCTGGGAAGCCTGATCATTGCCAATATAGTTATAGGCATTGTCCAGGGTTTGATTGTCCTCCTGGTTTCCGTTCTCCTGGGATTTGAAGTCCAGGTTGGCGTGGCTGGATTGACTCTGGTGGGGGTTTTCCTTGGCTTGACGGCCGTTGCAGCGGTCGGCTTAGGATTACTTACCGCAACCATTGCGAAAAACTCCGGCGCTGCCAGTGGGTTATCGATGATTTTTATCGTACCTATGATGGTTTTCGGCACTTTCCTGGCTGTGTTTGACGAAACCACCTACAATATTGCCCGCTTCATGCCTAATTTCTACGCCACTGATTCCCTTACCTATATATTTAACGGGGCCAGTCTTTCCGAACCGGTGATCTGGAAAAACCTGTTGATCCTGTTCGTCATCAGCCTGGTTATAGTCGTGGCCGGGATTCAGCTTTTCAAGAGAACCGAATTCCGTTAAAGCTTCAGCGCTGATGCTTGAAGAAGAATGGAAGGGGTTGGAAGGGCTTAGTCCGGACGTATTGATTATCCTCATCGGCGGACGAAAGATTCCAAGCACTATGGATAAGAAAAAGGCCCTGGAAGTCGTGAAAATGATGGCTCCCAAGATGGTTATCCCCTGTCACTATGACAACAGTTTCTTGTTGATAAAGAATACAAACCCGGCAGACTCTGTAATGTTCAAACGCGAAGTCGATAATATGGGACTAAGGTGTGTGATCATGAAGCATGGCGATGAAATAATCGTCTAAACAGATTGTTTTTCTCATTGAAAAAAATATCTGAAAGGAGTATGAAATGAAAAAAGCATTAGTTGCCGGGGCAACCGGTTACCTTGGCCGTTATGTGGTTAAGGAGTTCAAGAAACAAGGTTATTGGCTCCGCGCAATAACAAGAAATGCCGAACAGCTTAAAAACCTAAGCGAATATATTGATGAAATAGTTATCGGTGAAGTAACAGATGTCGGTTTTGTACGGGAAATATGCAAAGATATCGATATTGTGTTCTCATCAATAGGAATTACGAAACAAAAAGATAATTTGACCTATCTGGATGTTGATTACCAGGGCAACAAGAATCTTCTAGAAGACGCCCATAAAGAAGGTGTTTCAAAGTTTATCTATGTGTCCGTATTCAACGGTGATAAAATGAGCAATTTGAAGGGTATCCAGGCAAAGCTCAAATTCATAGGAGCGCTAAAAAGTTCAGGATTAGATTACGCGATTGTTAATCCCAATGGCTTCTATTCAGATATGTTGGATTACCTCAGCATGGCCAAGCAAGGAAGGGGATTTGTATTCGGTACAGGCGAAAATCGAATGAATCCCATTCATGGCGAAGACCTGGCGGAAATTTGTGTTAAGGCGGCTGAGGGAAATGAAAAGGAAATTAACATTGGTGGACCGGATATTTTAACCCATAATGAGATCCTAGCTTATGCCTTTGAATCATATGGAAAAACGAAAAAAATTTCCGGGATACCAATTTGGATGAGGAATGCTATATTAACAACACTCCGATTATTCACATCCGTTAAGACCTATGGTCCCCTTGAATTCTTCATGACTGTTCTTGCCATGGATATGGTTGCTCCCAGTTATGGAAAACTTCATTTAAAAGACTTCTTTTTGGATAATAAAGATAATATCTGAGAATAAATGGTTGGCAGCTGTCTGGCTTGAGTCTGTACCGTGTCGATGATGATTGACTTGCCTCCGTTGAGATCTTACCCTTGCTGTTGATATTTTCCACATGGAATTCACCGACAGGATAGATATTTCCTTTTACCATGAAATCCGAGAGTATAATTCTCTGTTTTCATGGTGAAATCTCATTATGATTATTAGGTTTTCCTACATTTCCAGCCTATCCAGCTCATAAACAGCTCTCGGTTTGGCCCCTAAGTCATATTGATTGGTTGCCCTTTTGAGCTGATTAACAAGTTAACAAAAAAACCGCCCATCTGGGCGGTTTTCGTATTAGCTATAACTTTTTGATCTCTATTCTTCTACCTTGTTTTCTTTCATTTCCTTGCGGGCTTTAAAGAATTCCAAAACCGGCGGGATGAAGGATATAAAAATGATTGCAAAGATCACAATCTCAAAATTATCCCGTACAAATGGTAAATTTCCAAAGTAATAACCACCGAAGGTGAAAATGGCCACCCAGGAGATGCCGCCGACAACATTGTAGAGAATGAATTTGCTGTAGGTCATGGCGCCGACCCCGGCCACAAAGGGGGCAAAAGTGCGGATGATGGGAATAAAGCGCGCTAAAATGATCGTTTTCCCGCCGTGTTTCTCATAAAACTCGCTGGTGCGGTCCAGGTGTTCTTTCTTAAGATACTTGATCTCCCCGCTGAAGGCCCGGGGGCCAATATAATGGCCGATGGAATAATTCACGGTGTCGCCGATCACTGCCGCAATACTGAGGAGAATAAACAAGTACATCGGGTTTAGAGCTCCCAGCGCGGCAAAACTGCCTGCCGCAAACAGCAGAGAATCTCCCGGGAGAAAGGGGGTGATCACAAATCCCGTTTCCAGAAAGATAATTAAGAACAAAATGCCGTAGGTCCAGGCACCGTAGTCGCTGATTATCACACTGAGAGACTCATCTATATGCAGCACAAAATCGATTAAGTCTTTAATTACTTCCATGAAACCTCACTTATTTTGATTAACCTGCGTCATTATAGCACGTTGAAAACGAGAGTTGGCCCAGAACAAACCCATTAAAGCTCCCAGGGCTAAAATCACCAAACCCACGGGTGCATAACCGGCAAAGTAAGTGCCAAAAGATCCCAGGCTGGGTTGAATAGAAGGAATTTCAGCCAGCGCGGTTAGAATATTTAACCCATTCCAAACTCCATGCAGTGAAACAGAAGCGATTAAGGACATCAAAAATCGCAGGTAGCGTTTTTCCGTCCAGGCGGAGGCAAGCCCCCATCCTACCAGTGCGGTTGTCAGGATGTGAATTGCTGCAGTTCCGAGCCTGGAGATAACCACAAAAGTCCAAATCTCAGCGTCAGCTGCGATGGTCAGATTCTCGAACAGCGCATAACCGGCACCGGCCGCTGCCCCAAGCAGAAATCCCTCTCTTGGAGTCAGGTTTCGTCCCAGCAGGAACCAAACCGCGATTGGTTTAATCAGCTCCTCGACCACTGGGATTATGACAGCGATGTAAATAAAAACGGTGCCAACGACCCCGGGACTTTCCAATAATCTGCTAATTGATCTTTCAAAGATGGCAGGGGAAACTGAAGATTGCTGCAAGCGATTGATAAGACTGAGGAGCTCCTGCCTCTGGTCGGGCTGATTATGCAGAAGCATCCACCACAATATTCCCAAAAGAATCAGGATCAGGAGTTCCACGATAAGCGCAATCAGGGGAGCAAAGGTGAGTCCGCTGCCAAATACGCCCCAAAATCGCTGGGCGCTTTCTCCCGGCAGTTTTCTCTTCACCCGGTTTAACAACCAGAAGACAGCTGCGCCATTGACAAGAATATGGATTAAGGGAAGGGTGAAATTACCCCAGGAAGAATTAGCCTGGGAAAGATAGCCTAAATAAATAAGAATCGGCACTGAAAAGATGAGCCAGCCAGATCTCTGCCAGATTTTACTCGTGCTGGGAGGTTTTCCAAATAAACGCCGACCGGAAAAATAGGTTGAAGGGATCATTAACAATCCCGCAAAACCCAATCCGACAGAAAATAAAAGAGCGGATCCCAGTTGATTTTTAGTAACAGCCAAACCAGCGAGTGATCCGCCCAGGGACAACATCAATATTCCCGCCAGGGATGATCCCATCAGCAGCAGACCGGCGAGCAGGCTGAAACTAAACTGACCTGCTGTCAGCCAATCAAACGTCTTTTGTTGAGGGACCTGATTCATCAATTACTCCTGTTCTGAGTCATCAGGTCCCAGCATGGGTATAGCTTATTGTTCATCAATGATGATATTTAAGATCACATCTCCGGAAGGAATATCACCCCCTTGCTGAGTATCCCGGGGAGTTATTCCATCCACCACATCCATACCTTCGATTACTTCACCAAATATTGTATAGCCCCCGTTTAAACTGGGTGCTGCGGCATAAGTAATGAAGAACTGACTGCCATTGCTGTCTGGACCGGAATTTGCCATAGCGACTAATCCCGCCCGGTCAAATACCAGGTCCGCGGAAATTTCATTACTGAAAGAATATCCCGGATTGCCATATCCAGTACTGGAAGGATCCCCTGTTTGGGCGACAAAACCGGGGATAACACGGTGAAAAATAACCCCGTCAAACCAATCATTTTCTGCCAGATATATAAAGCTATTCACAGCCAAAGGAGCTGCATCCGGGAACAGTTCAATCACGATATCTCCGCCTTCAGTCTCAATAATGGCATGATAGGTGATTTTTGTGTCCACCGTCATTGGAGGACATTCAGAGTATTGCTGATCTTCAAGTTTAATCATTTCCACGATTGTGGTTAACATTTGAGAATCTGCCTTGGCATCGTACAGACTGTTGATTTTTAAAGAGGGGGTGCTCTGAAGGCCCAATTCCTGGCCGTCAATCCAGGCGGCTTCTGCCTCGGCCACAATCTTTTCGCTGAACAAATCAAGCTCAAACTGCTCAGAATCCAATTCCAATATTGCGGCTTGATCCACCAGCCAGCTGGCAAATTCTTCTACAGTGAACATAGCCCATGCTGTCTGGGTATCATACAGCATATCATGCATAGACCAAAACGCATCCGCTCCCTGCAGACCGGCTGCTTCTGCAGCCTGGGCAGCCAAAGTGGCTTTATCATGAATGCTGACAAGCGGAAAATGCCGGTAGACAATCCGCACATCCTCCGGATACTTCTCCTGGATGTCTTTCAGAATATTGGAAGCTACTGAGCAGTACGGACACTGAAAATCAGCATATTCAACAATCGTGACCCGGGCATCTTCCGGACCTATTATCCAATCACTAGCTGGATCGGGAGAATAATTGGCCAAATCCTGGGCGCTTGCCTGCGGCGGGGGAGGGTTTGGCTGACAGACTGGATCTACAGGAAGTAAATCTGTTCCGATATTTTCAATCAACTTTGTCGGCGTCGGTACCACCGCTTCTGGGTCAGCAGCGGTACAAGCCGTCATTAATAACACCAGAATCATTACTAATAAGAAATATTTATTGTTTTTCACAAAATCTCCTCTAATAAACTATTCCAACATTGTACCAATAATATCGCCCCCAGATGACATATTTTCATTTCTTATATCTTTCTTAAATAACCTCTTTGGTTTAGTGGTTTTGCTCAAAAAGAATCTGGAATTGATCCAGTCGCCATTTCCAGGCTACCTCACGCATAAATGCTGCGTAGGAGGGTGCGTTTGCCTTCAACTCCCGCAGTTGAGCACCCAAATCCACTCCTTCCGCATCCGCTGCACCGCCGGGAGCAGCAGCATAAGAACCGTGGAAAGCAAAATAAGCCTGATTTAATTTCCTGATCAAATAGCCGTTTTCCCAGAAAAAAAGTCTGCGGGTTTCCATGTAGGTTTCCGCTTCTTCAATTTCTTTATCTGCCAGGAGGCGGTCAACTTCCAACCTGGTAATGTGCATCTCCGCCCTGAAATCAAAAACCTCTCCTTCAGGAACTGGATCCAGGGGTTCGGGGGGAGGACTTTCTTCAGATTCCTCTGCGACAGATTCCGCAGGTAAAAATTCCGGGTAGTAGAGCAGGAAGGTTTCTCTTTGAATATCGTCCGCGGACAGATCCGCGATAGTTTCATTGATCGTAGTCAGTTCCGGGCTGGTGAAATAGTTAGCTCCCAAGGGGCGGATGGTAAGGAAATTATGGGTCCATTCATGGCCAATGACATGAATTAACCAATCCAGATTGCCGGTCTCGATAACCATCGAGGGATATAAACCCACACCTCCGATACCAACCACCAGCGCTGACAAATCCAATTCCTTTTCAATGGCTTCTTCCAGGTGGATGATTTCATCCAGAGTGAGGTTGCGGATCAGCATCAGGTTGGCTGACTGCCGGATTTCATCCCGGGGAGAGACAATCAGGGCATACGAATCTGGCTCAGACCGGTAGAGAACTGGCGGGATCAGCTGCCCTCCCGCTGACAGCCCTAAATTTGTCAGGGCGTGATTCATCTGACCCTGAATAATCTGTTCCACAAAGGGAGCTGTTGCTTCCCGCCGTGACCGCATTTCAGCCAGTTCTTCTTTGATCTCAGCAGCAGCCTGATCCTTGTTTTCCAGTTGAGGATCAGTTAAGACACTAATCAATCTGTCCTGCGAGTGGACGATCTGGTTTCGCAAGTCCAGATAGTCCAGAACGATCTGACGCCCTTCCTCTGCCGGTATATACCGGTATACTTTCAGGCTTGACTGGGTCAGTTTTTGTCTCAGGGCAGAAACAGTCCAGGAGACATAATCAAATTCATAGGAGCGGGAATAAGATCGAATTTGTTCCAGCAGTTGAGAAGGATCTACCTCCGAACCACGAACTGGCAGAATTCCAATGATGATAATAAATGTACTGAGGATTAACTTTCCGGTTTTATTTTTCCAATACATACTTTATCTAATCAGCAAATATCAGTTGTCCGTTTTTAGTTATACGCCTTCTTCAGCACAATATTTCCTTCACTCAAAAATTCTATCCTCTCAGAGGGTGTCCAATTACCAATCAGGAGCTGGCGCTTTTTTCGGCTGAACCAGCATGGCTTGATCTATTTGATCTGTGAGTATCATCTCTCCCAGCAGGTCGCCGTAAGCTGTCAGCTCCGGGATCTTCTCTGGTTCGTCCATCGGATAAGATCCTTTCAAATCCACTTGAAAACGCCGAAAATCCAATTCCTTAAAGAAGGTCTCTACCAGGTGCACCTGCTGGTCATCAGAGGATTGCTGAAAGGCGCCCAAAACCGGGCTAATCCAATGCCAGGGCCATAAACGTTTAATTTGTTCCGGTTCAAGGGAATGGGGTTCCCGTCCTGTCCCGAGACTGATCAGGGTAGTCTCAGCCGGATCCCATCCCAGCACAAACTGGGCTTCATAGGCCGCGATATAACAGGGATTATGATAGGACCCTACACCCCCATCCACATACCTGTTTTCCACCGGGGGGAAATACGAGGGGACCGACGAGGAAGCGAGAACTGCTTTCACAACCGTCCATTGGTCGTAGCCTTTTGATTTATTAAACGGTTTGATAAAAAGCGTTTTATTCTTAACCAGGTCAAAAGCAGTGATTACAAGATCAGTCGGCTGCTGGGAACACCAGAAATCTCCCATGGTTTTCCCACCCAGGTACTCTTCCAGAGCTTCCTGGAGTGGATCCAGCGGATAGCGATATCGAGTCAATGGCCAGAGGGCAGACCGCCAGGTCTTGCGGAAGATTTTTGGACCAAAGTCACAGTACAAATTATGAAGTTCGTCACCAAACATCCCCGTACTAATACCGGCAGAGATAATGGATCCCGTAGAAGTTCCCACCAGCAGTCGGAAAAGATTGTAAGCTGGCTGTTCTAAGTAATCCTCCAGGATGGCAATTGCCCGGGAGGGAATGACTCCTTTTATGCCGCCGCCATCAACTGCCAGGGCTACATTCTTGCGAAATGGTTTCATGAAGGAGCTCCAGGGATGATTAGGGATATGATTTTACTATTATATATAGATTCGTCAAATTCGGCACTTAACGGAATCAATTGTCATTAAGAAGGTGCCCTGGCTCCCATCGATAAACTCAGGATGCTTACATAGACCTCTTAATAATATACCTCATGAGCAATCGTAGGGGCGACTCGATGAGTCACCCTTATATCACAAAGCCCCAGAAAAGGGGTGCCGTTTTTAGCTCTCTGATTTTGCGCAGCCCTTCGATAAACTCAGGACAAACATCCTGGCGGGGCATCAGAGGGTAATCCTGAAAAGGTCAGCTCCTGTAGCTATACTACCCGGGGAAGCTGTCTCCTCCCCTCTAGCGAAGGTCTATTGCCCGGTTCGCTGAGATATTAAAATTTCTTCCAAATTTACTACTTACTGATTACTGACTAATATCTCCAAAAGCCTCAGACTGACAGCCCTCGACATCTCTTCTCCCGGCAAGCCAGGAGCCCAGGAGGAAAGTGAAACAGCTTCAATCAAACCAGTGGCTGCCAAATGACGGAAAACTCGCTCAAGATCCTCCCCGCCGGGACCGCCCGGGGCGGGATAATTCTGGGCCGGCGATTCCTCAGAATTCACAATGTCGGTATCAAAATGGACCCAAATCGATTGATCCCCCAGGGGATAATCCAGCAAATCCAGCGGATCCCGCAAATGAGTGAGGGAAGCGTTGGCTACCAGTTCTTTTTCGCCAGGATCCAGGTCCCGTCCATCGGTAAGTATGATCTGTTCCTGGGGAATTGCTTCCATTTCCAGGTTTTCCAGCAAGGTTAAATCTCCTAATCCTGCCAGCATGGCCAGCGGCATACCGCCCAAAAAACCACTGGGGCTGGTTTCACGGGTATTAAAATCGCCGTGGGCATCAAACCAGATTAATAACGGATATCGCTCAGCTCGGTTTAATCCTGCCAGCACACCAATAGCAGTGCAGCAGTCCCCGGCCAGGGAAACTGGAAGCTGCCCCTCATGAAAAGCTTCTTCCACTTGAACAGCCAAAGCGGAATGAAGTCCAGAAATCCGGGTCAGCAGGTCCGCTTCAGGCAATTCCCTTTGATTAATGATCCAATCAGGCTCTGCCAGCGTTTCCAATCCAGGCAGCCCTTGATCCAGGAAATAAGGGGTGAGAATGATTCGCCTTTTCATTGAGACGCGATCCTTGAATTAATGATCTCTATCACCTGTTCTGGCTGCCGGGTAGTAAAGACCACCCCCTGCACGAGACCCTGTTTGTGGTGGAAGATGATCCGGACCCGGGGATATTCCAGAAAATTATAATATGCCAGGTAGTCCCCTTTAACTAAAGCAAAGTGCACCCCTGCGCCGCCATACTTAATCCAATTGGGGGAATCATCCATTTTGCAGGTCTGAATGTTTTTCAGACTGGTTTTCCAGCGGATCAAGCCGAATTTCAGCAGAACTGCTTCCTCCGTGATCGTTATCCTCAGGGTTTGATAGTTCAGTATATAGAAAAAAAAGAACAGCGCCAAAACCAAACAGACGATGGGGAACGCCCTGAAACCAACGACTGTCACCCGCCAGGTAAAAAGGGTAGAGAAAACCAGCGCCAGGAGGGTAAACAAGAGGCTGGTTAGAAGTGATTGAACTTTTTCCTGATAGATTTGATCTGCCATAAATCCTCCTGATTACCGGGATTAATAATTATTCTGCAGAGTCCTGTTTCCAGAGATGAATGCAGACAAAGATAGGAACATTCAACAGGGTAGTCTTTTCAATTGAGTTGTGGATCCCAAATCTAGACTCTTCCGCCATCTGCGCCAATTCCTTTAAGGAATAGAGCTTCAATCCAACACTTCCCCCACGCTTTAACCCAAATCTATTAAATTCGACAGCCCCCCAGCGCCGCAGCCAACTTTTATCCGCCATGTTCTGCCGGATTTGGTCCAAAGCTTCCTCAATATCGATGCCTTCGTGAGGCTCAAAAAGCATCACCTGCCCTCCGGGTTTTAAGATGCGGTAAATTTCATTAAAACAATCCTCCGGTTTATGCCAGTAGGACATACTGGAATTACAGGTAACTATGTCAAAGAAATTATCCTCATACGTTGTGGCGGCAATACTTCCTGCCCTTAAATCAACCTTCAATCCAGCCAGGGCTTCTATTGCAGTCTGGATGGCGGCCTCTGAAAGGTCCAGTCCATATAAAGCCAGGTGAGGTGCCATTTCATGGATTGCTTTTAACTGCAGACCAGTGCCGGTTCCAACATCAAGGATTCGCTGAGCATTTATCAGGGGAAGTCTCTCTGCAATTTCCCTGTAAAGCCCGGCATTTTGTCGTCTATAAGAGACAAACATCTGCAGCCTTGCCGCAAATTTACTCTGCGAGAGGTTAGACATGTCCTTTTTTCCTGATGATATTTGAATAAAAATGTGCCTTATCACTGTTATTGACAGAAATTTGTCTATATGATACTATTACGAGCGTTAAAGATGAAGTAGGTAATGGTAGCAATATATGAACTGCCCAAACTTGCGGAAACTGGGCAGTTTTTTGTTCTAACTGCGCTGCTTCAATTCTATCAAATGTAACAAGGAGTAACAAAAGTGGCAGAAAAAGAAATCGGAACCGTCAAATGGTTCAATGATGCAAAAGGTTATGGTTTTATCTCTCGCGAAGCTGGTGAGGACGTATTCGTTCATCACACTGCAATCGAAATGGAGGGATTCAAATCCTTAAGTGAGGAACAGCAGGTTGAGTTCTCAGTTGAGCAAGGCGACAAAGGTTTACAGGCAGTCGACGTTCGTCCTGTCTAAGAATCTTCTTTCGCACCTAACTGCATCGTTCTGTTGAAGCAGTAAGGCGAATACATACCGCCTGGTTTTCCGCAAACCAGGCGGTTTTTTTATGGGGTAATAATCCTTCTAAAGGATCGCTGCGCCCACATTTTTCCAGGGTAGTATGAACTACTTGGCTCATACATTTCCCCAAAACTTCCAGAGTTTTCCTTTAAACTTTTGTTTCCAACTTTGAGGTCGATCAACGCCTAATCTCATGGTTGAAATATTAAAGTATGCATCCTCTAATCTAACCGGAGAGAATTTGCGAAACTCTCCCAAGGTGTCTATATCATGCTGGATTTCACCTTCTTCAAAATCGCTTTTATCCTCACAATAATAATATTTATCAAAAAGATTCAGTATCGGATCCCAAAACGGATTCGGTTTGAGTAAAACACTTGAATCCATTTCTGCCGGCTTAATCCGGGAAGAACGGTGTCCGTCATACCAGCGAATACTACTTTTGGGATCTTCTTCGTGGAAAACATCAATTTTTTCCCACCAGTGATCTGTGAACACTGAAAGATCTACATTTAGAAATCTGGCAATTCGGTTGACCTCATCCTGATTGTGTTTCACCAAATCTTCCAGTCGAACACGAATGCTATTTGGTCTCCGGATAGAACCAATGCAGTAATATAAATAATCCAGTGCGGCAGGAACTAAATCTAGATCAGTACGATAATCTCCCTGTATTTGCTCTTTAATTAACCAGGTTCGAATATCCCTGAGCGCAAAGATTATTTTAAATTTACAATTGGTACGAATTTTATCAGGATCAACACTGATAATCTTGTCTCCAAAATAGCGATATCTGAATGATGGGTTTTGTTTCTCTAAAAAAGATAGGAGCTCAAGGTATGAAACACCAAAATCCTTGTTTGTTCTGAAAAATTGTCGTGCTTCAGGATAACGTGACAGAATCTGGTTCCCATATTTCGAGATCATGGAATTATTCAACATCGTTTCATATAGCACAAATATTTCTGGATGACAATTTAATATACCAACGATTGTTGAGGTTCCTGTTTTCTTGACTCCTTGGACAAAAAGAAGTTCTTTTGGGTGTGTAGACATATTGTGTTTCCTAGAGGTTCTGTTTTTAGGTGGAGTGGATTAACAATTCCAGTATAAAACTTCAATAATATTTATATGTAATTAGTAAAGTCAATCCAATATTTTACTATACCTTCTGGTCTCCAAATGAATATACCCCAATCTAATCATCTAGAGATTTATGTATTCTTATCTTGATATTTTTTATCAGGGCTTGAACAGCTCTAATCTTCAACAGCCTAGAGCAAGATCGATTATCTGGCATTTATTCGATTCTGATATCCATTTCATCTGTAAATTTCTTATCAAGGAATGAAAAAACTCTGGGAAATAGCCAAGTTTTTATCCCGACGGTTCCTTATCCCTTTGGTAATAACAGGTATACCCCAAACCCGGAGACCACAATTCCCATAATTCTGGATGCTGATATCGGAATCGGCTCCACTCCACCAATCCCCAGGGCGTCTATAACAAAAGATAATGCCAGCTGACCCAGGATAACACTGGCCAATCCAGCCGCAACTCCAGCCCGCTGCAGTGAAAAGGAAATCCCGGTGACAATAAATATACCCAGGATGCCAGACAATGCGGCTATGCCTAAAACCACGGGTGTGAGTTTCCAGGCTTGAGGACCCTCCCGGAGGAACCAGATCAGCATTAGTGACCCAGCTGCGATTCCTCCCATGGTGTTGATCAGGATGCCTGTCCGGATATCTCCTATTATGCCGCCAACCCGGCTGGTCATTGTGGATTGAGCTGCAATCGCTATCCCGGTCAAGAGGGCAACCAGGGCGCCGGTGATTATGGATAATTTCATTAAACCTCCAAAAATACTTGCCTATCTAATAAATGACCTTACTTCTCCTGTTGAAATTAAGGTCATACGCTCTCTGAATATGAATTCCGCGGATATTTTCGAACTAACTCATCCCTAGATAGTTATTTCATCTTCCTTGATCTTTCCGGTAAAAATACCTAAAGAAATTAATGCCAGCAAAGCGCCGAATATGCCGGCTAATTTCTTTTTATTCAGGAAAGCCGCACCGCTAAATAAGCCAAGGGTCAAAGAGAGGGGGCCGTTCACTCTTTGAACCACTTGGTCAGCTTCTTCTATTTCGTATCCCTTCTCAACCAGGCTCCACTTTAATATCGGTCCCCCGTCAATTCCGGGTATTGGCAGCAAAGACACGGCAGAGAGAAATATGTTGGTTTGAAGGGCAGCGTTTGCTGTCTCCCGGGCAATTGTGTCTGGTTTAGCAAGAAACCTGGCCAGGGCAGTCAAGGGAATCAGCAGTAGATTAATCAGGGGCCCGCCAAGGGAGCGGATCACATGCTGCCGGGGAGATACTTCTCTGTCATTAATCTCCTCATACCGGCAGCGAGGCATCCCAAATTGAATCTGGAGTTCATCCATGGGTTTCCCGATCCAATTAGCAATAAACGCATGAGCAAGGTTGTGGCACCATTCCATTCCTAAAATCGCAGAGGTTGTCAGAGCCCCTTCTGTGATATGCCGCGAAAAACCGGCTTCTGGCCTTTTCTTCTTAGATACCCGGGTCATAATCCCCCACATTACCAGCTGAGTCAGAGGAAACCAGGTATTCCCGCGGACAGTAACAGGCGTGCCAAACAACCTGCCAACAATTTGTGGTTCTGCTGTGAGGGATTTTTGATCAGTTTGTCCTTCAGTCACTAGAGAACCTCCTCTTGTTTACCTTTGGTTACCAAACAAAAGAGTTCCCTTGATTATACCGACCTTTTGTTGGGAAGTATAAATCTATGTTGCAGAAAACTAAAAAACGAGACTATAATCTTGAAGGTTTAGAACATCTTCAGAAAACAAGCAGCTATTTATAGAAATAAAAAAACGCCGTAGTTGCTTGGGGAACTTACCCCTAACCACCCAGAGACATATATGCCAAAAACGATTGAATCGCCAACCTCCAAAAATAACTCCTGGGCAGCTCCCTTCTTTACTATCTGGACCGGCCAGGCAATTTCTCTTTTAGGCAGCCAGATGGTGCAGTTTGCCCTGATCTGGTGGTTGACAAAAACTACGGAAAGCGCCACAGTCCTCACCACAGCTACCCTGGTCGGTATCCTGCCAACTGTGATCCTGGGCCCTTTTGTCGGCGCGTTAGTGGACCGTTGGAACCGGCGAAAAATTATCATTTTCGCTGATAGCGGGATCGCCCTGGCAACCCTGGTCCTCGCTTATCTTTTCTATATTGGCCTGGTAGAAATTTGGGTCGTTTACCTGGCACTCTTTCTTCGAGCACTGGGTGGTGGTTTTCACGGTCCTGCTATGACCGCCAGTACCACACTCATGGTCCCGGATGAACAGTTGACCAGAATCCAGGGCATCAACCAAACCCTGTATAGCGGGTTAAATATTGTCTCTGCCCCGCTTGGTGCACTGCTGCTGGAAGCCTTATCTGTTCAGGGAGTATTGGCAATCGATGTTGTCTCCGCTCTTTTTGCCATTATTCCTCTATTTTTCATCGCCATCCCTCAACCAGAAAACAGCAAGCTTTCTCAAAAAGACACTCTGGCCAGTTCTGTTTGGGAAGATATTTTAGAGGGGTTAAGATATGTGATGAAATGGCCGGGTTTAATCTCTATCATTGTTATGGCGCTCAGTATTAACATGATTATCACACCGGCATTTTCTCTGCTTCCATTGCTGGTCAGAGGGCATTTTGGAGGAGGCGCTCTTCAGCTCGGTTGGATAAACTCATCTTTTGGCGTTGGCGCTGTAGCAGGAGGGCTGCTGCTCAGCATCTGGGGGGGCTTTAAGAAAAAGATTATTACCACCCAGTTTGGTCTCATTGGGATGTCAATTGGATTGGCAATAATAGGATTTGCGCCAGGGACATTGTTCGTCGTTGCGATTATCGGAATTTTTGTGGTTGGCTTTACGCTGCCTATCACCAATGGTCCTATCAGTGCAGTAGTACAATCCGCTGTGGATCCCGCGGTGCAGGGAAGAGTATTTACACTAATTAACAGCCTGGCAGGAGCCATGTCTCCCCTGGGTTTAATTGTGGCCGGTCCTGTATCAGACTTGTTTTCAATTCAGATCTGGTATATCGTGGGGAGTGTTCTATGCCTTGGATTTGGAGTGGGCGGCTTTTTCTCTCCGGCGTTGATGGGACTTGAAGACAACAGGGACCTCAAGATCGAAGAAAAGAGTGAGATTAAATAAACATCAGGAAGCCAGCAGCCACCAGGAACAGGTTGATTGCCCTGTTAAAATGCTCTCCCGAGATTTTATGGACCATCCAATTCCCCAGCAGGACTGCCAAAATCACAACTGGTATGGACCCTAAAAAGTAAGTGAGTACCGAGCGGGTCCAAAGTCCTGATATTCCCTGACCAACAACAATTAAAGCGCTTGAGATCAGGAAATAACCCTGCAGGGTTGCCCGGAACCTTTCCTTTCCCCATCCCCGCATTACTCCGTATATTACAACTGGCGGACCATTGGTGTTATATGCGCCTCCCAGTATTCCGGCAAGGAACCCGAATGGAAACACCAAGTATCCCTTTTTAAGCAGGGGAAGGCGCAGCCCAAATAGATTGTATAAACCAAACACAATTAAGACCAACCCCAAGATTATTTTAACGATGTGTTCCGGGGTGGATTTTAAGAAGAATAATCCCAAAGGTATGCCAGCCAGGGTGGAAAGGATTAAATAAATAACTGCTTTAAAATCCAATTCCCGCCACTCCCTGAGCAGCATCACCAGGGCGATTATGATGCCGACCAAAGCAACCAGAGGGGCAGCTGTTTTGACGCCCAGGATTAAAACCAGCAGCGGCATGGCAATCAAGGCATTGCCGAAACCAAAGGCTGACCGAATCAGCGTGGAGATGAATATTATTAATATAACCAGAGCAGAAAGCAGGGTGATGTTCATTAATTTGGATTACTGCCAATATTTGTCAGGTTTTCGATCTGACAGGATCCTTAAACTTCTGCACAAAGATCACACCCACTATTACGACCACCATGCCTATAATTTGAATCGTGCCCAGGGTTTCCCCGAGAAGAACCCAACTTAATATCGCTGTGAATAACGGTGAGAGATTCAAGATCATGTTCATCTCCAGCGCCGTTAACTCCCGGAGCGAATGATTATACAGCAGATAACCCAAAGTTGTGTTCACCACAGCCAGCCAAAGAATAATTATTATTGATTTAGGGTTAAATTGAGGAATTCCTTCCACAATAAGCGCCAGCAGCATGCTGAGTATCCCTCCAATCGCAAGGGGAAGGGCTGTTAATGTCAGTGTATCCAGTTTTCCCTCCCGGGCAATTCCCCGACCCAGTAAACTGAATGCTAAAAATCCTATCAAGCCAATCCCGACAATTACAATACCTTTGGGTTCACCGGGCCCCATTCCGAAAGAAAAAAACAAGATACTGCCAAATAAAGATAATAAAACACCGAATATTTGCCATCCGGTAGGAATTTCTCTCAGCAGAAGAGCTCCCCCGGCAAGCACTAACAGCGGAATCAGGCTCATCAAAAATGATCCGGTTGTAGCAGGCACATACTTCAATCCCCAGAACAAGGCCCCGTTCCCAATAGTATAGGCGCTGACACCTATTAGAATCAAGCGCAGCCAGAGTTCCCTGGAAATTGGGGTTTTTAACGACTGTCTTTTGATAAGAAAAGGCAGCAGCACAATTGCCCCCAGGAAGTATCTGAGCCCCGCAATAGTAAGCGGGCCCAAAGTTTCCAAACCAATTTTTACAATCACAAAAGTTGAGGCCCAGATCAGAGTCACCAGCAGACTTTCGCCAATGGCAATTAGTCTCCGTCTCTCAATATTCGTCTCGGTCACAGATTGATTTTTCATAGATCACTTCTTTCCTGCTTCCCTAATAAATCGCTGTTGTGCTTACTACCTTAAACTCAGTTAAGGGAGAACTTCCCCATTTTATATTTTTAGCCACCAGAGTCCAGTGCATTCCGGGAGGACAGGTTTGCTTTCATTTCCAATCTCACCCACCATCTCCTCTCCAAAGAAAAACCCCACTAATTCCAACGCCTCTTCCCGGCTGTTGAAACGGTAATCAGTTCGAATCCAGGAACGTTTGAAACCCCGGGATTCCAGGAAAGTAAAATATGGTTTCAAATCATCCTTTTCCACCGGCTCTATATTGCCAGTACCAAGGGTTTCGATAATGATCATCGTTCCTCCGCTGCGCAGCACGCGCTTCATTTCCAGCAGGGCACTCTCCACTTCCCTTTTCCATTCTTCCCCCTCCCAGACCACCAGGTAACAGATACTCCAGCCGGAGACCACCAGATCAGCAGATTTATTCAGCAATGGTATCTGGCGGTGATCTCCTGCAGTCACTTGCCAATTTCCCAGCTGTTGATTTTGCAGTCTTCCAGCCGCTACTCCCAGCATGTGGGTAAACAAATCCAAAGCGTGAACTGATTTGACGTGAGGAGCCAGCAGATGCGCCAGACGCCCGGTGCCAGAGCCCAGGTCAACTACATCTTTTCCTTTCAGCGGTGTGATTTTTTTAAGCTCCGGAAGCAAATTGCCCAGATAGTCTTCCCGGCCAATCAGACGCTGGTATAGGTCCGCTTCCTGCTGATAAACTATTTTGTGGTCTGTCATGGTTTATTGCTCATTTTGGGGGCAGGGTCAATGAGTAACTAACACCCTGGTCAACCCAATCATTGAGGTTGCTGTCTTTTCTATACCCCGGCTCTTTGACAATTACCCAACCTGTCATCGCTCTCCCGGTCATATCAAACAGTTCTACATCAGGCCGCAAAAGGGCTTCAGAATAGTTTTCTGCTCCGACCCGCACAATCAAATCTTCCCTGATTACCCCGCAAGCCATGTTCCCTTGGAGCAAAAACCCAATCCCGCCAAACATTTTCTTTTCCTCATACCCCAGAAAGTCACTTAAAACTTCCCGTACACGCTGAGCGAGACCCTCATCATAGGCCATTTTATACTCCTCAACTGAAATCAGAAAATCTTAAAAAAATTTCTCGGACAGCCTTTTTCCCAGATTAAAATTCCCTCAGAGATCCAATGCCCGGGCAATCTCCAGGCAAAAGTGCATATCCCGCAAACTGAAATCCGCTTTTTGATCGAATTTTTCCTCATATAGCTGAATGATCTCTTCCGGAGAATACCCAATCAACCTCCGGATGGAATGTATCCCGGTGTCATAAAGAATCCTGGAAAAAACCGGACCCACCCCGTAGGCCCTGACCAGATCTGACAATCCTGCCAATTCAGTTAAGTTTTCTAGGGAAACGCCAGACTTTTTTGCCAGCTCCTTCCGGTCTTTATCAGATCCAGCCTGTTCAAAAAGATGACGTGAGTTCTTAATCCCTTTTTCCTTTAACCGGGCCAGATCCTGTGGAGAAACACCTGGAAACTTATTCAGCGGAACCGGGTTGGGAAGGTAACTATTGGCTTCCCGCCGCAGCAGGGTCAGGTAATCAACAGAAATGCCGGATGAAGAAGAAAAAATTTCCATCTTCTTTTTATTCTTCAGCGCATTAATCAAATCCTGTAAATTCAAGATGCCCATTTTTTCCAGGATTTTGAATCTTCTTTCAAGGTCTTCTTTTAATACCATCCGGCTGGGAATCAACTCCCGGGACAGCAGATTCATCTTTAACTGCTGCAGCGTGTATTTCCTGGAATCAATATGATAGTGTGCGTTCATCAAAGTTTCTCAGTCAGTTTGCCGGATACTCTAATTTTACTTCAGAGCCGGCAAATTTATCCAATAGGCTTTATGATTTATCTTGCCGGCCTGATAATTTTTCACAGCAACTGGGGTTTTTAAGACAGGAGGGACCGGAGGTGTTGGATCTTCTCCCCGGGGATGATCCAGGAGGATTATTTAGCAAAGTTTCCTTACTGCAGACGAAGGTGTCGGCGCTGAAAGATCAAGATCCCGACCAGATAATACAGGAGAGAGAGAACCAGCAAGGAGATGATTTCATACATCACGTCTGCTAATCCTGCCCCCAGGGTAAGGATTTTATTTAAAGCCATAACAGCATGAGTAGGAGGTAGCACATCATAGAGGCTGATATTAAAACCTGCAATCTGAAATAGAATAATCCGCGGGATCGGATATACTGCTCCCGAAAAGAACATAAAAAAGATCAGGGGGAAATTTGCAATAATAAAGGCCTGGCTGACTGATTTTGAAAATGCGGCCACAATCAGGCCAACACCAACCACTGCTACTGCTGTAATTCCTCCAATTATCAAGGCTGCCCAAATAGAACCCTGACTGCTAAAACCTAATAAAATCGCCACAAACATGGTTAATAAAAGGGAAACAACTCCCAGAAGAATCGTTGGTAAGCTAATGCCGATAAGCAGATCGGATGCCTTCATTGAAGTCATTTGCAAACGCCGCAGGGTTCCGGCTTCAACCTCATAAGTGATAGTCATCGAGATAATAAATACCAGCATCACCACAGAGATGATCAGGATGCCAGGAATATAAAGGTCGAACTCAGATCTGCCTTCGGAATCTCCTAAGGCAATTTCCGCAAATTTAACCGGCCTGATATCTCCAGTCTGCACCTGCACAAATTCATCAAGTACACTGGCGGCCATCACCGCGCCGACCGCATAATAAGGATTTGTCAGGTCTCCCACCAGCGTGATTTCAGCTGGATTTTGAATCTCCCCCTGGTAAGCAGCTTTGAGTTTTTCTGAAAAATTGGCGGGAATGATTAACAGGACTTCGGCATCCCTGTCCTTAAGTAGATCCTCAGCCCGTTCCTGATCGCTTACGGATATCACATCCAATAGAGGGTCCCCGCTGGGGTAAGCTAATGTTTCCAGCAGGGTTATGGCTTCTCTTCCCCGAGGTCCTGTATCCAGGTTTTGGACCAATACACCATAGGTTGTCGATCCGCTTGGTATCATCAACCAGTAAAGCAATACAAAAAAGGGGCCTACGAGCAAGCTCAATCCCAGCGTGACTGGATCCCGAGCCTGTTCCTTCAAGCTTTTCCAGAAGATTTTCAGAATTTTCATCCCCTCAACCTCCTTCCGGTAAGCTTAATAAAAACATCTTCAAGGGTGTTCTTCCGCAGCCGGATATCTCCGGTTTGGATCCCGGAGTCATGCAGGCGGGTGAGAATACTCTGGAGTAAATTGACCAGATCCAAGGCCCGGATCTGGAGCACATTGTCCACAATCAGAATCTGAGCCCGGTCCCCCAAGAAAGACAGGTCAAGTTCAATTTCTTCCTTCTGATTTAATAATGTAATTTCAAGGACGTCACCTTCACCAACAGTCTGTTTCAGGGTATTCGGTTTATCCAGAACCATCAGTTTTCCCCGGTCTATGATTGCCACCCGGTCTGCCAATCTCTCCGCTTCGTCCATGTTATGAGTAGTCAGGATAATCGTTTTATCATTTGCCAGGGACTTGATGTATTTCCGGATGCTGATCCGGCTCTGGGGATCCAGGCCTGCCTCCGGTTCATCCAGGATGACTATCTCGGGGTCATGGATCAACGCCAGGGCAATGTTTAGACGCCGCTGCATGCCCCCAGAAAGGGTTCCTGCTAATTTATTAGCTGAGTCGCTCAAGCCTAAGACATCAAGGAGCATCTGGCAGCGCTGGCGGATCAGGGATGGGTTCATGCCGTACATGCTCCCCAGAAATATCAGCTGTTCAGCAGGAGTCAGTTTGGTCCACAGCACATTCTCCTGTGGACAGATGCCGATCCGTCTTCGTGTCTTAACATCCTCAGCTGCTAGCGGCTTCCCTCGCAGTATCACCTCTCCACTGTCTGGTTTTAGTAAACCGGACATCAGCTTAATGGTTGTGGTCTTTCCTGCACCATTGGGACCCAATAATCCAAACACCTCACCAGAAAAAACGTCCAGGCTCAGGTCTTTCACAGCCTGAATATCCCCATATGATTTTGTTAGATTCTTGATTTGAAGGAGAACTTGCTCAGCCATTTTTGCTCCAGGAGTGCAGCAGCTCCCAATAATAATTTTCCCGTATTGAACTCTATCCCTCCAGTTATCCTTGCTTTGATTATAACTAGAACCAGGCTGTTTTCTCAACAGATTCCCGGCCTGGCTTTTTCCTGATCTTGCTTCTGGAGATTAAGCGCCAACACAATAATAATCAGGAGGATTATTTAATTGAATGCTGTTGGCTTGAGTGTCGGGGTGAAAAAAGTATTTTAAGTCAAAGATTTAAGACAGCTCTTCAGAATCATAGAACCGGAAATTATTCTTGCCGCTGTCTTTTGCCTGGTACATGGCAGTATCGGAATTTTTCACCAAGTCAAGCTGAGGAAGATTTCTTTTCTCAGCTATGCTTATTCCGATGCTGGCAGTTATCTGAATGCAGTGATCTCCAAGCTGAATTGGAAGATAAATATTGTTGAGCAGCTTTTCGGTGATTTTGCTAACATCCTTTTTATTGCGGATGTTCTCAAGAATAATCACAAATTCATCTCCCCCCAACCGAGCCACAATGTCGCTTTCCCTCAGTGTACCTTGTATCCGTCCCCCGAGCTCTTGCAGAACCTGATCACCAACCGCATGCCCATAATCATCATTCACCCATTTGAAATTGTCCAGGTCAATAAAAAGAACAGCGACCAGGCTTTGATCGGTTTCGGAACCTATGCTTTGATAACGGTCTTCAAACAGGGCACGGTTGGGCAGCTTTGTGAGTGGATCATATAATGCCTGCTGCTGCAATTGAAGTTCATGATCTTTTCTTTCGGTGATATCCCGCATGATGCATTGCACATGACCTGGTTTACCCTTGGCATCAAGAACCAATGCCACACTCAACTCTACTTGCACCCGGTTGCCGTCTTTTCGCGCCAGCGTTTCCTCGAATATGGGCAAGCTCTCTCCCCTTAGTATCTGTTCCCGGCGCTGATCCATCAATTCAGGTTTGTCGGGATCTTCATAATCCGCTGCATTCATTCCCATAAGCTCAGCAGAAGTGTAGCCCAGCAG
>Ga0255419_10049_pt1 | contig 23205 bp, 22 predicted proteins | sample ANMaggSeSYBR02J3_FD_182658 | JGI IMG/M metagenome (GOLD analysis project Ga0255419, IMG submission 182658) | Sediment cell enrichment communities from methane seep in Santa Monica Basin, California, United Staets - ANME aggregate JGI... | ecosystem: Environmental > Aquatic > Marine > Cold seeps >...
GTAGAGGAGATATCTAAGATTAATAAGAAGATAAATGCCTCAATTAAAAACTGAAATTGCTAAGGAGCAAGGAAATGGTGCCTGGGAAAAGGCGTGATCCTTATGTAAACTTTAACTTCCTGGTAGAGATCAATGGAATAATAGAAGCCGGATTTTCTGAAGTAAGTGGTCTGGACATAGAAACAGAGGTCTTTGAATACAAGGAAGGAGGAGTGAATGCCTATATCCATAAATTACCAACCCAAACAAAATACTCCAATATTATTTTCAAACGAGGGGTCACTGATTCAGTTGAACTGTGGCAGTGGCAAAATAAGGCTGTCACAGGAAAGGTTGAGCGCAGATCCGGCTCCATTATACTCCTTAATGAGACTGGAGAGGAAAATGCTCGATGGAATTTCAAAGATGGTTGGCCTTGCAAATGGAAAGGGCCGAATTTTAAGGCCAATTGCAATGAGGTAGCTATCGAAATTCTAGAGATCGCCCATGAAGGAATCGAAAGGGTTTAAGATGCTTAATGAAGGAAATCTCTCTTGTATCGGGAGACTGAACGAGAGATTGATAAATTTTCACAAAGATATTCTAAAAAACTATCTTAGGCCTTTAGGAGCCAATTCCCTTGGTTTCCTGGAGTCCTGTTTTGGCCCAAGGATGTTCAGATCTCCCGGGGCCGAAATGTTGAATCTGCCAGAAGTTGAGATGATCTATCTTGTTCAACCTGTGATGAACACCTTATCTATGGAGGAAGATCTAAATAGTGAAGAAAAGCCCTCGGCATATCCATCTGTTGAAGGTCAAGTGAAAGGATTACTTCTTGAAACAAAAAGAAAAGCAATCTCTGGTGGATCAGAAAACTTAATTAAAAGCTTCTTGCCCATATACAAGCACAAGTATATTCCTGCATTTATGGAATCATTATTTTATAAAGGACTTAAGTTTAAGCAAGATCGTATACATTTAGATTCAAATTCAGAAACTTTTTCAGCAGTGAAAACGGCAAAATCTGAAATCTTTACTACAAGAAAAGAAATTTTTTTCGGCAGCGGCAAATTCGACCTGACTACACCCAAAAGGCTTGCTCTTCTTGATCATATGCCCTTTCCTGCACTTCAGGAGAGCAAGGTGGCCGATACCGTAACTCCACAACCTTTTTCTGTCGCAACCGATATATTTTTCTCATTATTAAAAACACAAAGTAGAAAACCAATGTTTTTCTCTGACAATACTGTTATCAATGGCGCTAAAGAGGCGCAACCAATCCTTCACCTCGGAAGGTCTTCCCTGCGGATGCATAAGTTTATCCCTATGATTGATACTCAACATACCAGGATGAAAAAAGATGCTTTGAGTGATGAACATGCTTCCTTTTCCTCGCAGCTTATTTTCCTTGATAGGCATCATAATTCAAGTCGGTCATTGAAAGTTATGAGAGTCAAAGAAAATACAAACTCAAGAAAGGATGTCAAGAGTTATCCAATCGGTTTTGAGCCCTCCGGCTTAACCGATCCGGCTCAACATTTAGTAGATTATGAGCTTATAGCCGACAGGGTCTATGATATAATAGAAAATCGTCTCAGAATAGAAAAGGAGAGAGAATAAGGAGTATAATGGGATTAGAAAAAGCATTTATTGTCAATACCGTTACGGGAGACAAGATAGAGGTACTCTTCAATCCGGCAGAATATACTTTTGAAAAGAGTAATCGCTTTGCTGAAGTCGGAATTCCAGGGACAGGCTCTCCTTTTTTGCAATTTGTCAGAGGAGATATTAAAAGACTTTCCACGGAACTTTTCTTTGATACGTATGAAAAAGGAACCGATGTTCGCGAGTATACTAACAAGATAGTAGGTCTATTGGATATTGAACCTTCTACCCATGCTCCCCCCGTCTGCCTTTTTAGCTGGAGCAAGGTGCAATTCACTTGTGTCCTTGAAAATGTTAGTCAAAGATTCACCATGTTTTTAGAGAGTGGAATACCGGTCCGTACAACTTTAAGCGTTATTTTCAAAGAATATAATGCTCCGGAGATTGAAACACGGCGCAGCCCCTTGCACGCCTCTGATTATACGACTTATCGGGTCGTGAAAGAGGGCGATACGTTAAGTGGGATTGCCGGCGAAGAGTATAAAGATCCGGGAAAATGGCGTCTAATAGCGGATTTCAATGGTATTGATAATCCCATAATACTGAAATCAGGTCAGGTCCTGACTATTCCAGGCCTTTCATAATCAAACAGAATGCTTTGGAGGGGGTCATATCAATTATGCCCGATGAAGTCAGAAAAGATTATTATGTTCCTCTGTTCAATATAAGCATTGACGGTAAAAAACTAGAGTATGATATAGCTAAGGATATTATCAATGTGACTTATGAAGACAAACTGAATGCTGCGGATATATTCTCCTTCACCTTATGGGTCAGGCACGAAAAGCCTGAATATTTTCATAGCAATAAATTGACCAGGATTGATTCTGAACTTTTTGATGAAGGTGGTGGAGTCGAGATAAAAATAGGTTATTCTAATGACTTGCATACCATGGTAGTTGGCGAGATAACTGCTCTTGAACCTGTATTTTCTCAGGATGGAATCGCTACTTTGACTGTAAGAGGACAAAACCGTTATCATCGTCTGAGGAGAGAGAGAAGGAGGCGACCTTTTTTAGACATGAGTGATAGTCAAATTGCCGCTCAGATAGCTAGAGAAATGAATTTGACCCCTGATGTAGATCATACTGATGAAAGATACTCATATGTATATCAAAACAATCAGAATAATATACATTTCCTGAAACATAGAGCTGCAAGTATTAATTATGAAGTATGGGTAACAGATAGGACTCTTCATTTTAAGAAGAGTGGAAGTGGCCAGAGAAAACTATATGTCTTAGAGTGGGGTAAAACCTTGAGGTCTTTTTCGCCAAGGCTTAATACCTTCAATCAACTGAGCAAGGTTATAGTTAAGGGCTATAATTTACAAGAAAAGGAGCTCATTGGTATAGCCAAAAATGGTGATGAAATCACTAAGATGGGAGGCAAAAGAACAGGCGCTCAAGCTGTGGAAGACGCTTATGACTCGGATGCCGAATTTGCCATAGTTGATAGACCTGTGCGCTCACAACATGAGGCTGAAGAAATGGCTAAGGCAAAGTATAATAAAACAACTATGGATTATATCACCGGTAGTGGAACTTGCATTGGCACACCAGAGGTGAGAACGGGTAAAATAATAGAATTAAAAGGCATGGGAAAACGGTTCAGCGGACTATATTATATTACATCCTCGAAACATACAATAAATGATACCGGTTATTTGACTAAATTTGAAGTGAAAAGGAATGCCGCATGAGTTTACGAGACGCTCTTTCAGATACTGTTGCGGATGAAGACAAGGCTGCCAAGCTATATGGTGTTGTAGTCGGGGTTGTGACTAATAACAAAGACCCTGAAAATCTGGGAAGAGTTAAGGTAAAATTCCCATGGTTGCAAGAGAGTGATGAAAGTTACTGGGCGCGCATAGCTACCCTTATGGCCGGTCCGGATAGAGGGACTTTTTTTCTGCCCGAAGTAGGCGACCATGTTTTGGTGGCCTTTGAACATGGTGATATCAATTATCCTTTTGTGCTCGGAGCGCTTTGGACATTGAAGCAAAAACCGCCTTTTAATAACGCTGACGGAAAGAATAACATCCGCGCCATAAAATCCCGGAGCGGTCATGTTATCGTCTTTGATGATAATAACGAAGAGAAAAAAGAGAAAATAATTATAAAAACGAACAAAGGCTATGAGATAACCCTGGATGATGGCGCCGGTCAGATACTTATAACGACAAGAGGCGGACACCGGGCGATCTTAGACGATGCAAAGAAGGAAATATCAATAAACACCAAAAAAGGTAATCAACTATTTTTAAATGATGAGATCCATCGCATACAATTCTGCACTACAGATGGGCAGATGATGGTCTTGGACGATGAGTCAAAGTCTATAATAATTACGGATTTTGCTCTGGAAAATACAATAGATATAGCTTATGGAGCACATGAAATAACAATAACCAGTGTGAACGGAAATATCAAATTAGAGGCGCCAAAGGGTAAAATAACCCTTTCGGCAAAAGAAATCCAGGCTATTTCTAAAGCTTCTATCAACATGGAAGCCAAAGGCACCATGGTTATCAAAGGTAATACGGTTCATATTAATTGATATTTCTCAATATTTTGTCGGAGAAGACTAATGAGTAAGGAATTCTTGGGCGTTGGTATAAAATTTCCATTTCAAACCAATCTTAGTGGCGGAATTGCTCTCTCCTGCCACGAGGAGGATATCAAAGAGTCCATCCGAATCATCTTAGGGACTTCAAAAGGCGAGAGGTTAATGCGTCCCGACTTTGGGTGCGGAATCCATAAGTTAGTATTTGCGCCTGTCAATACTTCCACTGAGGGGTTGATCATACATCATATTAGAGAGGCTTTGATATTGTTTGAGCCGAGACTGGAACTACTGAAAGTAGATGTATCCAAAGATGAGGTTGATATTGGCAAGTTACTTATAAACATAGACTATAAAGTCATTCGCACCAATAACATATTTAACCTGGTTTATCCCTTTTATTTACACGAAAAAGGAGAGTTATAGTGTCGAAATTACAAGCGCCAAATTTAGATGATCGCACCTTTCAGGATATAGTTAATGAGGCAATAAAACTTATTCCTAGATATTGTCCCAAATGGACAAATTATAATCCCGGTGATCCAGGCATTACGTTGATTGAACTTTTTGCCTGGATGACAGAACTGATTATCTACCGACTCAATCGTGTTCCTGATAAAAATTACATAGAATTCCTGAATCTTATAGGGATAAATCTACTTCCTGCCCAACCTGCCAGGGGAGTTGTTACCTTTAAAATTGTTGAAGGGGCAAGGGAAGAAGATTTAATTCCGGGAGATAAGGGTATAGAGTTGGCTACTGCTCAGACTAAAACCGCTGAGGCAATTGTATTTGAGACCGAGCATGAAGTCAATCTGACTTCTATCAAGATAATAAAATGCTGTTCTAAAGACCCTTATGGATTTTCGGATCATACTGAAAGCGTTTTAAGTGAATCCTTAGCAAAGGAACCATATTATATCTTTCATAGTTATACGGAAATAGAGCGTATTCTCTATCTTGGCGATAATGAACTCCTGTCTTTGAGTGGAGATATGGCGCTTAAAATTTATTTTCAACTCTTAGCAGAACATACTGCCGAGAGAATAGATTTAGATTGGGAATTCTGGAATGGTGCCGGGTGGGAGAGTACGATTCCTTTATCTGATGAGACAAAAAATTTGACTAACAGTGGTTATGTGACTTTTGATGAAATATTAGGAATAGAAAAAACAAAGGTCAATGAAATTGAAAGTTTCTGGCTTCGTTGTCGGTTGGTCAAGGTAGAAAGAGGGCGGGCCTTACCCTATATGGTTGCTATCAAAGGAACTGCGGAACTTAAAGAAAGCAGGGGACTAAAGCCGGAGCGCGGCTACACAAATGTTGAGGAGACACAGTATTTACCTATTGATTTTAATAGAAATTTTTATCCTTTGGACAAATTGCCCAGGTTAAATACTGCTTTCTACCTTGCAAGCCAAGAGGTTTTGTCAAGAAAAAATGCTCGTATCTCCTTAGAGGTAACAATGTCGGACTTTTATATCCCCTTACCCTTTGAATCTCTAAAAGAATTAAAATTGGCCTGGGAATATTGGGCGCAAAATAGAGAGTGGAAAATTTTGGGTATAACTACACCTGTCGGTGTTGAGTTGGGTAAATTTGCTTTTATGGATGAAACTGATGCTTTTACCAAAACAGGTTCCATATCTTTTAACTGTCCTCCTGATATTAGCCCTGCAGAGATAGGGGAAGAAAAAAACCACTGGATTCGAGCCAGAATCATAGCCGGTGATTATGGCACGAAAACTACAACCATTAGACCACCATCCATCAAGACTGTTTTTCTCAAGTTTAGTCAAGAGTTAATGACTCCTCAGCATTGTTTAGCTTATAATGATTTTATCTTTAGGGATATTAACAAGGAGATGCGCGAGAAAAAAATTACTTCTTTTCAGCCTTTTAAGATTCATCCGGAGTTATCGCCGGCCTTTTATTTGGGATTTGATCGACGATTCAGCAACAAACTCCATCGAGTTTACTTTTGGGTAGCTGAAGAAGCGCCAGATGAAGGAAATCGACAAAGAAAAAAATCCGAGGCTGGACAACAGGTAGTAGTCTGGGAATATTGGTCTAAAGAAAAGAAAAAATGGGTAAACTTGAAGATGATTGAAGATAACACCAAAAATTTTACCCGGGCCGGCGATATTGCATTTATAGGTCCATCTGATTTTAGTGGGACTGAAGTCTTTGACACTAAGGCTTATTGGATTAGAGCTAGATGGGAGATCTGCAAATACGGATATTTACCTAAGTTGCGAGGAATTAATCTTAACTCCGTCAGTGTGATTCAGGCTAAATCTTTTAAAAATGAAATCTTAGGCTCAAGTAACGGCAACCCAAACCAGATATTTAGTTTTTCGCAAGCTCCTATCCTTCCGAATGTAGAAATTTTAGTCAAAGAGAAAGAGACTCCAACCGGAAAAGTTGTTTGGACAAGATGGCGCCAGGTAGCTAACTTCTTCGAATCAAAAGAAGATGGCCGGCACTATATCTTAGACTGCCAGGCTGGCAAGGTGTATTTTGGAGATAGCAGACATGGCAAGATTCCTCCAATAGATAGAAATAACATAAAATGTAGTAGGTACAGGGTTGGTGGTGGAGCAATAGGTAATGTGGGGGCAGGAACAATTACTGTGCTCAGGGGTTCTATTCCATATATTGAATCTATTACCAACTTAGAATCCGCTGGTGGTGGAGCTGGTCAGGAAACAGTGAAAGAAGCAAGATTACGGGGTCCAAGCACCCTTAAACATCGGTATCGGGCAGTGACAAAAGATGACTTTGAGGCATTAACTAAAGAGGCTTCCAACAATGTAGCTAGAGCAAGATGTTTGCCAACTGAGGAAAAACCCGGAGAAGTTACAGTTATTATAGTTCCTGAAAGTAAAGAAGACAGACCATCTCCAAGTACTGAACTATTGGGGAAGGTAAGAGATTATCTGGAGCAGCGGCGCCTGATCACCACTAAACTTAAGATAGTTAAACCGAGTTATACTAAGATTTCAATAAAAATTGATGTAGCCATCGGGATACCGGAACATTCATCCAAACTGAAAAAGAAGATGGAGGAAGAGTTAAGAGGTTTTCTTCATCCTCTTAGAGGAGGCCCGAGACAAGAAGGTTGGGAATTTGGCAGAGATGTATATATCTCTGAGATATACCAAACTCTTGAGGGTATCGAAGGAATAAACTATGTTGCCAACCTGCTCTTAAATGACAATCCACGACTCCAGAAAGTGGCTGTACCGGATAATTCCTTAGTCTATCCTGGTGAGATCATTATAAATATCATCTCGGGTTAGGAAAATTTTATGTCAACAACTTTGTTACAGATTGGGGCGCCCGGACTTATAGATTTATTACTCTCAGAAGCCGGAGAAAGACTTTTTCAATCAGGGCTGACGCTTGGACAGGTTACATATCATGAGGACAATGAGAAAGAGGAAGGGGTGGTCCTAACTCAAAAGCCGAAACCGGGCTTTCTACTCAATCAGGGACAGGCAGTGGACCTGACTGTAGCACGCAGGAGTTATTTACAGTACCTGCCTGCTATCTATCACCAGGAAGATATAAGTGGTGGAAACTTATTAAAAGACTTCTTGCAAATTTTTCAGCATATATTCTCAGGTCTTGAGGTCAAAATAGATCAAATCTATACTTATTTTGATCTTGATCGGGCGCCTTTAGATTTTTTGCCCTGGTTAGCCTCCTGGGTGGATTTAGTTCTGGATGAGAGTTGGAGCGAAGAGAAGAAGAGGAACCTTATCAAAATTGCAACAGAGCTTTATAAATGGCGAGGTACTGCTAAAGGCTTGAAGTACTTTTTGGACTGGTTCGGCGAGGTAGAGGTAAAGATCAAGGAATGGAATTGGCCGGCCGGCTTCATAATTGGTATACACTCAAGCGTAGGGATCGATACCAATATTATGGAGCAGATAGATACCGCTCATTCTTTTATAGTAGAGTGGGACCCTGAATGGGACCCTGTTTTTGAATACACTTCAATTAAAGAGAGAAAAATAGAAAAAGAACGAAGAAATAATCTTATTAAAAAAATTCGCTCATTAATAGATGCCCAGAAGCCGGCCCACACAAGGTGTTACTTTAAAATTAAGACACCTGCTGAGGAAAGACCCAAGCTTTTTCCTATGCAAATTGAATTTTACTCAACCATAGGATGGGATTGTTACATAGGTTGAACAGAAAGGAGATAATAATGATGGAAATATTTAAAAGGATCAGTTTTTTTGAAGGATTCTTCACTAAAGCAGATGACTGGAATGCAGGTCAGAAATATCATATAGAGAAACGGAGACTCCACAATAAGTCACTGCATATACCTGGAGTAGCGCCCAGTTACTCCGGCGAATTGAAGGTTACCTCGGCAGGCAGATTCTCTCTTTATATAGCCCCCGGGTATGCCATTGACGGAGAAGGACATGATCTTTTCCTGGCTGAACCCAAGCAATTAAATATAAGAATTAGTGACTACACCCTTCCGCAGACTGTGTATATTACCGTTAGCTACGATGAACAAAAAATAGATAAAAGAGAAAATGTAGCCAATCCAACTCTTAGCGGATATGCCTTTATCGAAGAGGAACCTAAGGTAGAAGTGAGTACTCGGGAGCCAGACAACTTCCTCATTCTGGAATTAGCTCGTATCGAATTGGCCAAAGGAGTTAAAGAGATCAAGGATGCTGAAGATCCACTCAATCCAAAGAGAAACGAGATAGACTTAAGAAATGTAAGAAAGGCCGGAGTAGTTAAAGGACCAACAAGATTGAGAGACTTGGGAAAAGTTAAGCGCGAAGGTGAAATAAGGGTAGCTAAGAGCAAGAAGAAGACACCGGACAGTGAAGATACCTCTGTCTTTTTAGAGAGTTTGCCCATAGAGAATGCTCATAGATATTATTTGGTGAGCGCCTATCCAGTCACGCAGGATACTGCAATAAGTTGGAGAATAGAAAGTAGTTTTTCTGACAATCAGGTTAAATATCGACTGTTTTTTAAGAATTTTTCTAATGTGGCTGCCAAGGTTTCGTATAAGGTATATATTCTTGAGGAATAATACGAAAATCAATTCTAAGGAGGAATGAAAAGATGAAGATAACAGGAACTGTAATAAACGCCAGAACTAAAGAATTTTTAGGCGAAGCGAAGATTACCTTAAGTGTAGGAACCACTGAAATGGCAAGTCTGTATTCGGATGGAAAGGGTTATTTTGCACATGAGGAGTCTACCGACTATATAGGAGAAACCCTGACCTGTACTGCTGAAAAAGAGGGGTTTAAGGCCAAAACTCTCACTCGTACGATTGCAGAACAAATTATTCCCGTAGAAATTGCTATGGAAGAAAATGCCGTAGAGCCTGTCTCAACACCCAAGTCTTCCATCTTGCCCAAAATACTCATTGGCGCCGGCATTGGTGTCGTTGTGTTGGCCCTGGTATTAGTAGGAGTCTTTGTGATTCCAAAGTTTTTTGGGAATGGGAATGGGCAAAAGGTTGAAATCCTGTCGCCTGAAATTGTTTTTTTTAAAGCCGCCCCTTCCACTATAAAAAAAGGCGAGCGATCAAATTTAACCTGGAAAACCAAAAATGCTGTGGAAGTTATAATTGAGCCTTTAGGAAAAAGGTTCAGACCGTCCGGTAGAAATGAAGTTCGCCCTCATAAAACCACTACCTATACATTAATGGCAAGGAACAAAGAAGGTAAAAAAGTTACAAGAAACGTTACGGTTAAGGTTTCACCTGGAATACGACCTGGTGGGTTTCCACGTAAGGCACTTGAACTTGAGGTTCCACAACGTAAGGTACTTGAGGTTCCACGTAGGATACCGTGAGATTCTACGTGAGGTTTTACGTCTTGGAGTAATTAAAAAGCAAATAGATGAAGAAGCAGTGATGGAATTTCAAAGGAAGAGATGAGAAAACCGGCAGCACGCTTAGGTGATATGACAGCACATGGTGGTCCTTTGCAGCCCGGTCCAGGAAGCCCGGATGTTTTTATCGGGGAAAAGCCGGCCTGGCGGGCTAAGAAGGATTTCCATATCTGTCCACTGGCTACACCTAATCCCCATGGAGGTGGTGTAGTCGATGGTGGAAGCAACGCTGTTTTTATTAATGAATTTCCTGCAACCAGGATTGGTGATATTGTGAAAGAAGCTACTGGTGGTCCTGACCCTGTAGCTGAAGGTGAACCCACTGTACTGATTGGAGACTAAATCTAATGAATCCTCAAGCAATACCTATTATACAACCCCTGAAGAAATCTTTTGTTATCGTAGCTCTTATCTTTCTCTTTATTGGATTTGGGATTGAGTATGGAGGACCCAATCTCCCCTTCTTTCAGAAGCTTCTTCCTACCACTCTGGAGATGATCAGAGACGCCAATAATGGTATTGATGAAACAATGGATGAGGAAGGAAAACCTAAAGATCACCCTGATCGGTTGGACGCAAAAAAAGAGGCAAGGCAAAAAATTACAGAATCAGAACCTGCCCCACCTGGTTACAGTCTGGAAGCCGATGGGCTCTATCTTTGGGTGGTCTTTTTTTCCATCCTGATCAGCCTCATCGGCATGCTGATTACTAAAGCCTCTGTTCACAGGGTGGGAATGATTATCAGTCTCATTAATTCTATTATCGTCATATTTATCTCGATCTTCCTGATTGTGCAGGCAATTCTTAAACTAATCATCATGATCGGCCTTCTGTTAGCATTGCCCTTTGGTCCTTTGATTTACATGGCTATCTATGGAGCTTTCCCAAAAGGTCCCGTATTAATCTTAGGCGGTCTTGGGCTATTGTGCAAAATAGTCGCTGCTGTTCTTCTTTGGATTGGCGGAAGTCAGATGATCAGGATAAAGAGCGCAACCCTTCTTCTGATCACTGGATTTGTGACCTTTTTTATCATTGAGTTTGGTCTTGGATTTGTGCCAGGAATCTTTTGCAGTATTGCCGATGCTATCATTGGTATTATTATTGCGATCGTTGTTATTATATGGAGCATCTTTATTCTCATTGGCTCCATAACTGGCGTACTTTCCAAATAAGTCAAATAAAACCAATGAAATAAATTTTAAAGCTCTTGGATAAATTTGTACGAGGCACAGTCTTTTGCTGTAAACATTCAGAAAGGAGGGCAATATGTGGGATAATGTGTGGTTGCTTGCTTTCTTAATATGGCCGGCGGTTATTATCGGAGCGGCATTACTCAATATGCTGGTATCATGGACATTCAGTTGGAGCGAGCTGGTTATGGATTACCTCTCATTTTTTATCTGGATACTTAAGGCTCCCTTTACCTTGATTACTCCTGGAGTCGGTCTACTGGTCGGACTTATAGGTCTGATCGTGGGTGCAATTAACCATAATCTTGGTTTTGGTTTTCTCGGTGGCATCTTTTATTTCAAATGGGGCTTGTCCGGTGGACATGCTACTCTGGGGGGGTGTGAAACCTATAGCCAATTAATAAACATCAAGGAGGACGCGATGAAGCTCTGCACTTTCGTCCTGTTAACCATTTTGGTTTTCCCGCCGGCAACCTATGCAGGAAAAATAAATGGAACTGTGAGACAAGACGGCCGATCCATCGGTCATGGGGTACCCATTCAGATTACCTGTGCTCAAAGAACCTATCCTGGAACAACAAACGAGCGTGGCGCTTACAGCATCTACGTCAACGAGACAGGCAATTGTTCTTTTGAGCTTCCTGGCTTTCCCGGAGCCAGACATCCGATTAATTCCTACCGGGACCCAGTCCGCTATGACTTCGAGTTGATCAGGCAGGGGGACGATTACGTCCTGCGCAGGAGATAACAATGGCGAACGGAAAGGACAATGGGAAGAAACTGGAGAGGAAAAAGGACGCCTGGGACAAGTGGGATGTTGTTCTCAGACCTGTAGGCGGATTGCTGGCGGCTGTATCGATAGCCCTTGTCGGGTTCTTCGGCTCACAATACTTAGAGGGACAACAAGCAACGGAAACAAACATTCGGCTTTATGCCGAACTGATGAGCAACCGGGAGAAAGCCGATAGTGACCTCCGAAAGGAGATGTTTAATGCTATTATAAAAGCCTTTCTGGAATCCAAGTCATCGGAAAACAAGCCGGAAAACAGGAAGGAAGTCCTAGCTTTGGAGTTAATCGCTTATAACTTCCACGATGTGATCGATCTCGGTCCTTTGTTTAAACATGTGGAGGAAAATATCCAAAACAATCCAGAAGACGAGCGTAAAATCTTACAGAAACGTTTAGAAAAAGTCGCCCGTGAGGTAGCGGACAAACAAATTGGCGCATTAGAAGATGTTGGTGTTGTTCGGCCTATGACTGTGTTCTTTGAAGACTTGGAAAACAAACCTGAAGGTATCCAACTACTCGAGGAAACACTCCGGCTCCCTTCGGCGGACATAGGTTCAAGCGGACCAAACCGCCTTTTCATTGTCGAGGTGCTTGACTACGACCAGAACAAAAAAGAGCTACGCGTCAGATTAGAAATCTGGATGGAAGACCAAGTCGAAGCCGATTTTACCTTTCGTGTCGGATTTTTCGATTTTCCTATAATAGACAACACACGCCTCTCAAAAGGACAACGCGTCGCGATCGTGTTAAGACGCTGGGAATCCGGAAGTGCGGAATTAGCGCTGGTTTACTTTCCGGGTTCGCGCGCCAGCCTTAAAGAAAAGCCCTATTACGACGAGGTTGTTCATGAACTCGTACGTACACGAAAAATGCTGAGCAAGCCACAATGAAAAACTACTCAATCTGTTTACTGTGCTTTTTATATAAGGCCATCTTGTCACAACCGGACTATTTATGCTGAAAATGTTCACTCATATGGTTTTAATGATCATTTTGGTTTTGATGTCCATTGGGCTGGCGGGGTACGATAGCGCAGAAAGCGCGAATATTGACAATGAGACAGAACATACTGTCCAACAATCCCAGCATAGCGCCAATGACACAATAGCCGATCAACATAGCTCGACGGAAGAAAAAAATGAGACGGTTACACAGGATACCGCGGCCCCTGAAACTGCGCGGAATACAACCATCGAAGTGGTTGTCAAGGCGCAAGGCGGCGATGAAGAGCTTATCCTAATACAAGGTGCCAATGTTTTTGTGAAATCAGGCGACGGTCAAGAATTTTCAGCTAAAACAAACAGCAAAGGTGTTGCTGTTTTGCGGGTTATTCCCCGTGGAAAAATTAAGGTCCAAGTGACGGCTTCTGGATTTAAGACTTTCGGCGAACGCTATGAACTCGTCGAGAAAGAAGAATCCATAAAGATTGAATTAGAAATACGAGATCTACCATAGGTAAATGCTTTAATATATTGATTACAGGGGATATTGTAGACATTATTGGCCATGTTAAATAAGTCTGATGGGGGGAGGCAAATAGTTGATTCGTAGGAAGAGTCAAAAAATCCCGGGGAAACGAAAGAAAAGATATCTTTAAGAGTCAAGGCGGCAGAGAAAGGTTTCTTTCATGTCGCAAGCAAGTCGTCATATGGCCATGAGAATCAGTATACAAAACGGTCTTGCCCCGAAGTATAGAGTGAGCTTTGCATAGCCTTGAACCAACAGAATATAAGGTAAGTCTGAACGGTAAACGCTTACAAGAAAGGAGAACAGAAAAATGGATTATCACTTTAGGAATCTTGTCTTTGAGGGTGGAGGTGTGAAGGGCATTGCCTATGTCGGAGCCCTTCAGGAGCTTAAGAAACGTAAGATTCTAAAAAACATCAAGCGTGTCGGCGGGACATCGGCCGGCGCGATTAACGCCGTGCTGCTTGCGCTTGACTACACGTTGGAAGAAACGCAGGAAATACTGTCCGGACTTGACTTCAATAACTTTATGGATGATTCGTGGGGCGTTGTTCGAGACACCAAGCGCCTGATCGAAAAATACGGGTGGTACAAGGGTGATTTCTTCAGGTCGTGGATGGGAAATCTCATTCGCGAAAAGACCGGCAGTGAGCATTCGACTTTTAACGATCTGAGTAACCGGAACTTTCGTGATCTGTTTCTTGTCGGTACTAATCTCTCAACGCAATTCGCCGAAGTCTTTTCCATCGAACACACGCCCCGAATGCGCGTGGTGGATGCAGTGCGTATTTCGATGTCTATTCCGCTTTTTTTCGCAGCCGTTAGGAACGTGCGAGAGGATGTCTATGTTGACGGCGGTGTTTTTGACAACTATCCGATCAAGCTGTTTGACCGGGAGAAGTACGTCAAAAAGTCCGAACTTTCTAAACTTGCGCGCAAGACCAAGTATTATGAAGCCGAGAATGCTAAGCTCAAAAAAACCAGCAGTAAATATATCTACAACAAAGAAACCTTTGGCTTTCGACTCGACACTGGTCGCGAGATTTCCATGTTCCGTGACGGAGCCGAACCACAACACCAAAAGATTCACTATTTCTTCGACTACGCATGGGCACTTGTAAAATCGATTCTGAATGCTCAGAACAACCAGCACCTACACAGCGATGATTGGCATCGGACTGTGTATATCAACACGATCGGTGTCAACACTACCGACTTCGATATAGGAGACGAGAAAAAAGAAGATCTCGTGAAAGAGGGCGTCAAGGGAGTTGCGAAGTACTTTGATTGGTACGACCGATTCGACCCAAACAATCCCCCGATGAATCACCCTGATTTCATTGACTATAAGGATGTCCAAGAATGAGAACAATGTACGTAGGCGCGCTGATGGCAAGAGCGAATCGACATTACATTCCGTGAGGATCAGTACCATGCGACCGCCGTTGAGAACGGACGGCATTTGCGTCAGTGCCTCGTCTGTTTATATTGATCTCAACATGGTGCGTGCCAGAACTGAGAACTGAAAAACTCTGAAAAACTCTTTTCATATCACAAGCAAGTCGTTGCATTGCCATATAAATCAGTCAAAATAATAAACCAAGGGAAAAGATCAGAAAGGAGGAAGAAAATGGCTAAAGGACATGCTCTGCTGGTTGGACTGAAAAGTGTAGATCCCGCCTCTTATAATGGATGGGATGGAACGGGCGGATGTTGGGGATGCGAACTCGATGCAGACAACGTGGAGAGAATTCTAAAATCCCTCGGTTACGATACTAAGGTGCTGAAAACCGCTGATGCCATCCGGAACAGAATCCTGTCTTCACTCTATCGTGCGGCTGATAACCTGGTCGCTGATGACATCTTTGTTTTCTATTATTCGGGGCATGGGGGGCAACAGCCGGATCTTAACGGAGACGAAGTGGATGGCAAGGATGAAACACTTGTCGCATATGACAGAGAAGTAATAGATGACAAGATTCACCATGCATTGACAAAATTCAAAGCCGGTGTACGTATTGTAATGATCAGCGACAGTTGCAATTCCGGTACGAATTACAGGGGAAGAATGACGGTGTCGGTAAATGAACAGGCCATATTCAGACCAGTAGCAAGAATGCCGAGAGAGGACGTGGATATTAAGGCTCAACTTATTCATCTGGGAGGATGTCGGGACGGCTTTACGTCTGCTGGATACCAGCATGGTGGAGCATTCACTATTGCTTTGTGTGAAGCCTGGCAGGATGGCGCTTTTGCCGGAACTTTCAAAGACCTGCTTGAAAAAATATGCGAGTTGATCAGCTCAAGCCAGAAGCCTCAGTACAATGAATACGGGCCTCTAACAGATGGTTTTCGATCCCAGAAAGCCTTTGCTGTGATTTTTGCTCCTCCAGTCGAGGGACCGGTTGAGTTGCCGGTTATTGATTTTGCGCCGCATAAAGCAGAAATCACTCATCCAGGCCGGAAAGACTCCTATAAATTCATAGTTGCCGAGGAAGGAAAATATACTGTTGAAACGGAAGGGCGCACGGATTTAGTGATGGCTCTCTATGGCCCAGACAGTGAAACAAAGCTGATTGCGCGTGATGACGACAGCGGTACGGGCTGGAATGCAAAAATTACCGCAGACCTTTCAACTGGTACGTATTATGTCAGAGTTGAACATTACAACAGTCAGAACGGAACAGGTGCATACAGCATTAAGGTGGTGAAGTAGTAGAAATACTCTAAGGAACGTGGAAATTGACAGGTGTTACTTACGATACTTGAAAGGAGGTTATTATGCTAGTTTTTATCAGTGATTTGCATTTTGTGGATGAAACTGCAGGAAAACATAATATTCCGGCTTCGGCTTTCGAAAACTTTCTTGCCAATGTTGAAGTCCGTGCAGATAAGGCTAAAGCTAAGGAGTTAAAGATCGTCTTTCTTGGTGATATATTTGATATCCTTCGAACCGAAGAATGGTTTAACGAAAAGGAAGTTGACCGGCCATGGGGAAACAATACAGCTAAAATGCGGGAAAAAGCCGGGGCAATCTTAAGCGAGATAGAGGAAAAAAACAGGGGTACATTTAAACTCTTCGATCCGCCTGCTATTGGAAAACGTTTTGGAAATATTGAAGTGGAGACTGTTTATATACCGGGAAACCATGACCGGCTCTGCTGGTTGATAGATGACCTGAAAGGAAAAGTTATAGAACTTCTCGGCTTGAAAGATAGCAACCCGGAGAATTTCAAGCGCCACTTTTCCAATACCGAGTATGGGGTATATGCAATACACGGTCATTGCTTTGATAAATTCAACTATGAGGGAGGCCCGGGCCGCACAGATAAAGACTACAAGCTTGTGCCTATCGGCGACCCCATAACAACGGAACTCATCGCCAAACTTCCTTATAAACTCATGAAAAATATTGAAGCCAGCGGTAATCTGAACGCAATAGAGCGGGAGAATCTGAAAAGAAATTTTCAGGAGATTGAGAATGTGCGTCCATTTTCAGCGACCTTGAAATGGCTCCTCTATCAGGTGGAGGCCAACCGGGATCTAAAGGAGATTATCGAGGACACGGTTGACGAAGTGGTGAAAGAATTTCAAGAGCTGACATTTGTAAGAAAATGGTACGATCGTCATGATCGATGGTACAACCCCTTCGACACTGCTGACCAGATACAGGGTGTCCTTTACTTCCTTGAGAAATTCAAGATTTTTTCCACGGGCAGGTTGTTGGACATTGCAGATAAGATCGCGGCCCTGTTTGGTGAAGATGAATTGCTTAAAGGAGCGACAAACTTGTTCTCTGAGCTTGACAGCCGCATACAGTACATAGTGATGGGACACACCCATGACCCACTAAAAAAAGCGCTTGCCCTGAATAGAGAAGGAGGGAGAATCATCGAACACGTTTACCTTAGGGCTCGGCAAAAAATAATATGACTAATATTTTCGTAATTGTATCACTTGTATAGTATCGCCCACGCAATAAAAATCTATCATATCATCATGTTATATGTTTACTTATCGCAAAGAGATACAGTGTTACAATTACGAAAATATCAATTTAATTTTGGGCGAACCCTTAATACAGGGACATGGCGTAAAAGATACCATGAATGCAGGGATGGGAGTGGCTTCATCGGCTGGAAGGATATGACCTATATGATGTTCTATACCCCGGAGGAAAAACCAAACCAGCACGGTTTGCCTGTCTTCGAATCATGGAGCGGCTCTCTTAAACGGGAAGAATAGAACTTATGGGCTTTACCCCGCAATTGCCCGGCTGGGGATCAAACTCAAAACGAGCAAAAATCGAGGCGGCTACCACGTTGCAGATGCCGGCACAGGAGGTATACTATGAAACTTCTCCCATTACATAAACTTGGAACAAGAGAGATATCGGCTGGGGTCATTGACTTTGGGCTGTTTTTGCCCTGGGTATCGGCAAGCAACGGCAATCGGCTCTGGGTCAAGATCATCCACGAAAAAGACCAGTTCCTGCAAGCAATCCAGCCAGTTAAGTTTGAACTCAATCACTCGGTTGATCTTGACTACGGCGATTATTGGTCTGTGCAGGTAGACATTAACTCGACTCCGAAGCCAGATGCCAAATCTGCATGGGGATCTCCGGGAAGGTACGTCTATCGGTATTGTCTTGAGAATTCAAATGTGCCGGAAATGATCGATTGGATCATTGACCCCTTTGCCCGGGAGTTTGGCGTCGGCAAATTGTCTGCCTTTACCCTGGGATATGAGGTTTACAGTTGGAGCGATCAAGAAAATATCTGGAAAACCCCGGCACTCGATGACCTCGTTTTATATGAGTTAATGATAAACGAATTCGGCGGTGATATCGACGGTGCCATCGCTCACCTGGATTATCTGGCGGACCTGGGGATCAACTGCATTGAGCTGATGCCGGTTTCCAACGTTGCCAACACAGTGGATTGGGGCTTTTTGCCTATTGGCTACTTTGGTGTGGATGAACGATTTGGTAAAAGGAAGGATCTGCAAAGGCTGATAGATGCGGCACACCAAAGAGGTATTGCAATAATTCTGGATGCCGTTTATGGGCATACCAGCGAAAGTTTTCCTTATGCTTACGTTTACAAAAAGCTTGCTTACTGGGAAAATCCCTTTATGGGTGCCTTTGCCAAGGATTATTTTGGCGAGAGCACGGACTTTCGCCGCACATTTACCAGGGACTTTTTCTTCACCGTTAACCACCACTGGTTGGATTGCTACCATGCAGACGGTTTTCGCTATGATTGCGTGCCGAACTACTGGGATGGACCTGAGGGCCAGGGTTATGCCTGCCTGACATATGAGACATATCAGATGGTAAAGGCAAAGCAGGGGCTTGCGGGACACTGGCAGCGGTTTGTTCAAAACGGAGATATCAATCTCATCCAGTGCGCTGAGCAATTGGAAGGTCCGCGAGAAATCCTGAAGCAAACTTACAGTAACTGCACCTGGCAAAACGAGACATTGGGCGCGGCCAAATGTGTGGCCCACGGAAATCAAGACGAACTGGCCAGTCTGGGGCTACGGTTGGGTCTTTCCGGCTATCCGGCAGAAGTTACCAATGACGACGATCGGATCAAAAAGACTGCGCTGCAGTATATTGAGAATCATGACCATTCCCGCTTTGTCTGTGATTTTCGTACAGTTTTTCGCGGCAACGAACTCTTAGGCGAGGGCGATCGGAGTCTGTGGTACAAAGTACAACCTTACCTGATAGGCATCTATATGGCCAAAGGCATTCCCTTGCTCTGGCAAGGCCAGGAGTTTGGCGAAAATTATTCCGTACCGGAACAGGGGTGGGGAAGGGTCCTGATGTTCCGGCCGGTGCGCTGGGACTATTTCTATGATCCTATTGGCAAGAAAATGATTGCCCTTGTACGGAAGCTGATCAAATTACGTCGAACACATCCCCAGTTTCGCTATGGCGTGCATTTCTTCTACAATCATCATGACCGGTACCAATCAAAGGGCCTCATGCTATTTTCGCGAAGATACGGTAATAACTTCAGCCTGATTGCGCTCAATTTTGGTGACCAGGAGCAGACAGTGCCATTTGTTTTTCCATTTGGCGGCGATTATCGGGAAGAACTCCACGGACACGAAAATTTGAAAGACATTGTTTTCAGAGAGCAGTCATGGCTCACGGTCCCAGGCAACTATGGGCGTATCTGGACTTTACAATGAATGGCGGGAACATAGTGTAGGGTCTTCATTCTTGACAGACAGACTCTTTTGCTGAACAAAAACCGTAAAATCGTTTGATGATAAAGGAGCGATTATGGCACGACCATTGACAGTAGCCTATCCTGGAGTATTTTAGCATCTTACATCACGGGAAAACGAGAGAAAAGATATCTTAAAAAGCCAAAAAGACAGAAAAAGTTTCTTTCATATTGCAAGCAAGTCGTTGCATTGCCATGAGAATCAGTCGAGATAATAGACTTAGAAAAAAGATCAGAAAGAAGGAAGAAAATGGCTAAAGGACATGCTCTGCTGGTTGGACTGAAAAGTGTAGATCCCGCCTCTTATAATGGATGGGATGGAACGGGCGGATGTTGGGGATGTGAACTCGATGCAGACAACGTGGAGAGAATTCTAAAATCCCTCCTGACTTAGGTAAACAGGTTCATAATCTTTATTGTCACTCATGTGAATCAGTTTGCCAGGATGCTTTTCTATTCTTTTAACCATGATTGTATCGTCAATTCCAACGGCATATATTGCTCCTGCCAGTATGTCCTTTTCTGATGTATCAATAAGAACCGTATCTCCATTTTTCAGTTCTGTAAACGGTCAAAATCTGAGCTTTTTTACTATGTTTTTTCACCACGACGCTCACAAAGAAATTATAAAAATCATTAATTCCAATCTTCGTGCCCCTTCGTGTCCTTCGTGGTTTAATTTTTCCTTATAATCCTGACCGTTTCAAAAAGCGCAGTTTATAGCCTTGCAAAGTATAGTCGGCAATTTTTTAGGTCTTTTAGCTCTTTGCATATTGCCGAAATCCCCCAGATCTCTATTCAACACATGTTTATAAAGAAAAACAACAGCGTTGAGCGCTTGATTCTGGGTGCTTGCGAAAACATTTCTCTTTACTGCAAGGTATGATATGTATTGCGAAATCTCCCTCCCATATCCTTGGGATGTCTTTTGCCATTAAACAGTATAAATCTTTTGATCCAATTTGTATATGCCTGTTCTGTACGAATTGAATAATGCTTTTTCCTTATTACGTGACGTACCTGATCCAACAGTTTCATCTTTAACTCCATTTTATCATGAATAATCAATTGCCTTTAAATATTGACAAATTGTTACTAATATGCAAAATAAAAATTTAATCACATTATGTCCTAATCGGAATTTGTGAAATATCAATGTGTGTTGCATATTATCATCATAAAATTTTTTATATTGCAACACTTTTTATACCCTTAAAACGCTTTTTTTAAGATCAATTTACGATTTAACCATATTATTTTTTTATGATATCATAAGGTTAAAAAATTTACAAAAAAGCCCTATGCGGGAAAACAATCGCATATTAAAAATAGGCTGTATTTTACACGGTATTTCACGTTTCAATATAAAACAATGTTAATATTAATATATTGTATTGTTTATACTTTATGATTTTACAGCGGCAATTAGTCGTAATTAGCTACAGCTATTAGGCCGTCTAATCTATGTTCTCTGGAAAAACGAAAGGAGGTAGAAATGAAGAAACTTGTGTTAATCGTCATGTCAGCATTCTTCATTGTTGCATTGAACGGGGAGGCACAAGAAAAAATAGGGGAAGCGAAGTATGAATACACTGCTCAAAAAGCGATCGAAGCTGACATCCAGACTGCACACCATGCATACGCCAGGATGGCAATTATGGAGAGTGTTCTTGTGAGTGAGGGGCGATCTCGACCATCTAATCAACAACAGATGTGTGGTAGCAATGCACTGAGACTATTCAACTCTTACGCCATGGTGCAGAGCGAATTCCTTCGAGAAAATGGGTGTATGGCAATATATGATACTGCCACGGATGAGTTACTCATAGCCATGACATCCAGAATGAAGGATTATACAACGGGCAAGGAAGTATCCGCTAGGCAACTCACTCTTAACGAATTCATGAGATACAAAAATGAGATTGAGGAACTATGCAGAGAAACTTTACGAAACTCACCAGCGCATAGGAAGTTTCGGGTTATTGCAGTTCGTGTCGTTAGTTCCAGAAGCATGATGCTTTCTATGTCCGAAGTCCAAATCGGCAATAATGAGGATTTCTTTGAATATATACTATACACAAAGGAATTGGGTGAGGGGGCCTGGACGCACGAACATTACCAAATTCGTAGGGTTGCCAAAGGAATCCACCGGATAGATATCCCGAAAAAGCCTCAAGGTATACTCCTGTCAGCAGAGTTGCTGGCACCACCTTCGGAATTCATTCAGCTTTTTCTGAAATCTGAATGGCGCGATCTGGCCCGTCAAGTTTACCGAGACTACGACAATACCAGGAAAGAATGCGGTGATATGCCGATTTCAAAAGCGTTGCAATGGTACCGACGAGAAAAGGAAAACAGTTTAAAGTGAATGTAATGAAACTCCACTTGTACATCAGACCCAAAATCTCAACTTTTGTTTTTTTCATGATTCATAGCTACTAACTGCGAAGATAAATTTTTTGAGAAGCTCAAACTGTGAAGTATTCACAAAAAAGTCGAACCAGGCTTAATCCGCCGACGCAAAAGGGCGCGCGGCTGATTAGCGTTCTCTGGAACAATAAATACAATAATTCACATAAAGCTGAATCAAATAGCGATTGTTAAAAAAAACGAAAGGTTTTCGGGTAGCTGAAAAGTTGTAATGGATATTTATTAATTGAGGAAATTTTTAGATAGCAGAGCACACAAAAGCAATCATCTCCCTGAGGAAGAAAAAACAAAAATAAATAAAGAATATACAATTTAAGTCTTTCAAGGTTATAATAAGAAGACAAAGGGAAGGAGTTGCTTCAAATGGGTATAACCAGAGAACAACTCAATAGAGCGGACTTTACTCCGTCGCTTCGCGCCTCCGCAAAGCCGCTCATTTCGAGGCGTTATACATTGGAGAGGAATTTCAAATGAAGCGGGCATTATTGATAATTATCCCTATTCTCTTGGTATTTTCCTTAATTGTATTCTGGGCCTTTAATAGTCATATTGAGTACAAGGCGCAAATGGAAGCAAAAGAAGCTCATAAAAAGCGAATAGAGAAGAATGTAATTTCTGCGGTAGCCAATCTGATAAAAGAATATAATGCTTTCGATTGGGTAAAAGAGATAAAAGGCCGTAAAGAAATTTTCGACCCAATTCTAACAGTGGAATTGGAAAAATTATTGTTAACCGATCGTCCCACTCTTTTTATAGGTGTAATAAAAGATATCAGAACCTTCGATCAAGAGTTCTATATATTAAGGATTGAAAACATTCGTCCTCATCGGGCAAATCTTGAGTTAGCAATAAAAAGCCCCATGCAAAAAGTCAATTCACTTCTAAAGGAGCATCCAAATTTGAGCAAAAACTATCCAGGTGGAGTTGCTGTTGTTGCAAAAATCAATAATATCAGTGCGGTAGGCGGAAAGGACGATATTAGGATAGGAGAAGGAAA
>Ga0255419_10052_pt1 | contig 22432 bp, 22 predicted proteins | sample ANMaggSeSYBR02J3_FD_182658 | JGI IMG/M metagenome (GOLD analysis project Ga0255419, IMG submission 182658) | Sediment cell enrichment communities from methane seep in Santa Monica Basin, California, United Staets - ANME aggregate JGI... | ecosystem: Environmental > Aquatic > Marine > Cold seeps >...
CTTGCAAAATAAGGGTGGAGCTGCCGAATATTTTGCATCCTGTATAAATCGTAACTCCATTACCTGAAATCTTTTCCGTATCAACTTCATCGCCAATGTCAATACTGTCAGGATTGGGAATACTGACACCTTTTTTAATTAGAAGTTTGATTTTATCATTTATATTTTTCATATTAAAAATTAATTGGATGAAGGAGAATAATCAGATACGATTTCCTGAAGTTTTGTTTTTATTCTTTTTCCATCCTGATTTGCAGCCAATGTGGCTAATTCATCGACTTGATCGTTTAATACATAAAGGTTACACTCCATGCCTTTTAATACCATTATTTTTTCATGACTTGTGGGAACAATATTCTCGCTTTCAGTAATAAGCTCTTCATAAAGCTTTTCCCCGGGTCTCAAACCGATATATTCGATTTTTATATCTACATCCGGTTCAAATCCGGAAAGTCGAATAAGATCACGAGCCATATCAGATATTTTTATCGTTGTACCCATATCCAAAAGATATATCTCGCCACCATTGCCCATTGCACCTGCCTGGAGAATAAGCTGGCTTGCTTCAGGAATAGTCATGAAATAGCGTGTTACATCAGGATGGGTAACCGTAACAGGCCCTCCATTTTCGATCTGTTTTTTAAAAAGTGGCACCACACTTCCTACACTTCCGACCACATTACCGAAGCGGACAATAATAAAGCGCGCTTTTGAAAGACCGTTTTTATTCTGACAATTTACAAGCATCTCTGCTACTCGTTTGGAAGCACCCATTACATTCGTGGGACGCACTGCCTTATCTGTGGAAACGAAAACAAAACGCTCGATTTTAAATTTTGATGCAATTTCAACAAGATTTGCGGTTCCCTGGATATTATTTTCCAAAGCTTTCCAGGGTTGTAGTTCCAACATTGGTACATGTTTATATGCAGCCGCATGGAAAACCGTTTGAGGTTCGTATTTATTGAAAACTTTTTCGATCTGTAATTTATTCTGGATGTCTGCAAGAATGGGCACAACATTTACGTCTACAAAATTTTTCTTAAGTTCAAGTTCGATTTCGTATAAAGGGCTTTCTGCTCTTTCAAATAGCAAAATAGACCCGGGCTTAAACCGGCAAATCTGCCTGCATAGTTCAGAACCTATAGACCCGCCCGCACCGGTTACTAGAACATTTTGCCCTTTGAGATAAGCACCAATTTGTTTTTCATCAAGTTTCACCATTTCTCGGCCTAAAAGATCCCGGTAAGCCACCTCACGAATGGCATTAATCGTTACCCGGCCATTAATAAGCTCTCCATAGCCTGGTACTGTTTTAAACAAAATGCCGCTGGTTTTACAAAGCTCAACGATTCTGCGCATCTGCTGTCCCCGTGCTGAAGGAATAGCGATAAGAACTTCGTCTGCTTTTACCTTTTTGGTTAGAATTATTATATCATCAATTCTGCCGAGAACGGGCACTCCATGAATGGTTCTACCTATTTTACTTCTGCTGTCATCTAAAAATCCGACAATGTTGTATTTTAGCGCAGAGTTGTCGTGGATTTCCCTGTAAATCTTTTCACCGCAGTTCCCTGCCCCGATAATGATCAGATTTTTGCTATACTTTTTTCTGTTAGAGAGAAGCTTGAATATTGAAAGAAAATCTGTAGGTGTTGGCGTTTCCTTGCTATAGCGATTATAAAACAACCGGACTGAAATTCGAAATCCGGCGATGAACAATATCGTCAGGAGAAAGTCGATGAGAAATACAGACCGGGAGTACCCGATAAACCCGGATTTAAAGAGAATAAAGGCAAGGATGAGAAGCGTGCTCACGATAGTAGCTTTGATGACATTGAGCAGGTCGGCAATGCTGGTGTAACGCCACATGCCGCGGTATAGGCCTAAGAAATAAAAACAGCTCAACTTCGCCAGCAGAACCCACGGCAGCATTTGTTTCAGCAGCGATAGAAAAGAGAGCGGAATATTGAATTCAAACCGAATCAGGTGTGCAACGATAAAGGCCGCTGCCAGCAGCAGTGCATCGACAAGGAAAACAATCATAAATTTTTTATAGAATATCCTGAATTTCATTCTGTATAGATACGATAAAGTCTTTGAATGAGCGCCGGATGGCTAAGTAAAAAGGCTCATATACAAGGCGTAGTGGTTTTTCAGGGACGAGACTATACTTATAGTATGTCGAGTTCCTGAAAAACCGCTACAACGCAGTAGATGAGACTTTTGACGACGCCATCAATGTTGTACACCCTGGCTATTAATTACACTGAGTAATGTCATAAATAATGTTTTTAGGTCAAACATAAAAGATCGATTATTAAGATAATATTCATCCAGATCAACCTTGTCAGGAATAGGGAGGTCGTCTCTGCCATTAATCTGTGCCCAACCTGTAATACCAGGAATAAGGTTATGTATTCCTTTTTTTGTTCTCAGCTCAATCAGATCATCCTGGTTAAAAAGTGCCGGCCGCGGCCCCACAAAACTCATATCCCCTTTTAAAACACTATAAAGTTGCGGCAATTCATCCAGGCTTGATTTGCGCAGAAATGATCCTACAGAAGTGCAGTACTGCTCCGGATTTTTCATAAGATGTGTAGCCATTGCAGGTGTATCAGCCTTCATTGTCCTGAACTTTGGCATCTTGAAAATCGTATTTATTTTCCCAACCCTGTCCGACCAGTAAAGCATAGGGCCTTTGGAAGTCAGTTTCACCGATAAAGCAATAATTAACATGGGAAAGGAGAAGGCTATCGAAAATATTATGGCAAGTACGATGTCAAATATTCGTTTCATTCTAATATCTCAACAGCTTATCAGGTAACCAGCTTTTTTTTATACCACTTTGCAGTTTCTCTGAGTCCATTTTCCATTGTATACGGAGGCTTCCACTCCAATTCCCTGCGAATTTTAGAGATATCAACTGTCAATGACATAACAAGCCTTTCAACCTCATTAGACTTGCCTGTAATCCTTCCAGCCATCCTCATAATCCAGACTGGAACCGGCAGCAATAATGCTCGTCGTCCTGAAGCAACTCCTATTCTGCGAATTAGTTCAGGTGTGGAGACGTCTTCCCCGTCGCTTACAAGATAGGTCTTGCCAGCCGCATTCGGATTGGTCATGCAAGTTATAATTGCATCAATAAGATTTCCAATATATATCAAGCTCCTGCGATTATTTATATATCTAAAAGGAAGCGGAATTCCATATTTTACCAGACTGACAAGTCGCAAAAAATTGGCTTTTACTCCCGGCCCATATACCAGAGGCGGTCTTAGTATGACCGTTTCCAAATCGGTCTTATCTGCAATTTTGTGCAATTCTTGTTCCGCCTCCCATTTGCTTACTCCATAGTGATCTCGCGGAGATACTTCATCATCTTCAGTATATGCAACCGCCTTACCCTCGCCGTTTACCTTGATAGAACTTATATATACAAAACGTTTTATGCCGGCTTTCGCTGCCTCAATCGCAAGGCATTTAGTGCCCTCAACGTTGACTTTGCGAAATTCAGTAAGCGGATCAGAAGAGGCATCATCCATAACATGCACACGCGCAGCCAGATGAACAATCGTATCTATGCCTGCCAGGGCATCATCCCATTTTGTATCAGAATCGATTGATTTAATATGCACTGGTGCAACATTTTCGGGCAGAAATGATGTTTTTTCAAGCTGGACAGCACCACGGACATAAAATCCTTTCGACAGCAGTTTTTTGCAAAAGGCCGTTCCGACAAATCCATTGGCACCGGTTACAAGAACATTATGCATATTAAAAGTTAAAAGGACACAGTTTATTATGAAATATCACTACTGTCCAATTAAATATCGAATAATTTCATTTGGATATGGCCACTAGCCATTTTAGTTGTGAGACCTTTGCACAACTCCGCCAAAATCCATCGGTTTGATGATTCCTCTTAAAAGCTGTGCAGTTTGTTTTGATTATTTTCTCCAAAAATATAGATAAAAATTACTTTAATCTGCTGATTTAACTTGATTTACCCACCGTTTTGTGCCATGTTATTCCAATAATTCAACCACTTGGAGGATGATATGGGTTTTAAAAAAATGGACAACTCTTTAGGATTCGCTGATCTTGCTCTTGCCTCTTCTTTAAAACACAACCGAAGTCTTAAGCTAATGGAAAAACTGGATAAATCAATTGAGTGGTCAAGGATTAAAGCCATTTTATTAAGTCACTATACCATAGGCACCAGCGGTGAAGGCGCTGATGCATATCCTCCAATGCTGCTGTTTAAATGCATGCTGCTGCAAAAGTGGTTTCGTATCAATTCCGATCCCGAACTCGAAAATCAAATCAATGACCGGCTGTCTTTTAAAAAATTTCTCGGCCTGTCCCTCAGTAAACCCTCTCCGGATCATTCTACCTTCTCTCGCTTCAGAAGCCGATTATCTAAAAACGCCATGGACCAAATCAACTCAGAAATCCTCCGCCAGTTCGAAAGCAAGGGTCTTACCATCAATGAAGGCATCGCCGTTGATGCCAGACTCGTTAAATCCGCCAGCCGGCCTGTCAGCAACAAGAAACTCAGAGAACTGAAAGAAAAAAGCAATTCTCCTGAAGGTAAACTTGATAAAAATGGTAAACCCAAAAAATTCTCTCGGGATCTGGACTCGGATTGGGTTGTACAAAAAAATATTCCTCATTACGGTCTTAAAGAACATGCAGCCGTCGATACCAACCACGGCTTTATTTTGGCCACAACCATTACCCCTTCTTCTGTTAACGATACCAACTATCTTCCGTATTGTACTGTTTACAGCCGTCATACCAAACAAAAAATCGAAAAAGTATATGCTGATAAAGGATATGCCGGAAAACCCAATCGAGAATTCCTGGCTGGAAATAAAATCGCTGACGGTATTATGCGCAAAGATTCAACCACGGCTAAACTCACTGAATATGAAATCGAACGGAATAAAAAAATCTCCAAAGTCCGATACATCGTTGAACAGTATTTTGGAATCAGTCACCTTAAGGATAATGCCAAACGGGCAAGATTTACAAACATTGCTAAAAATAAATTCGATTGTTGGTATCGCCAAACTGCCTACAATATCTCAAAGGGGTTGAAAATTCTTAAGGTAGCCACCGTATAGGTGGACAGGTGCGCCCGGAGAACAAAAACCGGGTTAAACACCTGAAAATTAGCCTCCTGCAGGGCTGATTTGCAGCTTTAACACGGACCATCGGTCATATTTTAAGTAGATTTTGCTGTAATTATTACCTAAATATTTTTGAAAAATTGACAAAATCATAAAATTAGAAATATAACGAGTTTTTCAAAGGTCTCGTTGTGTAATCGGCTTTCTCAAATGCTTGATACAAAGGAATTTTCTCAAAAAGAGTAATACTTAATATCTGTAAAATAGTGTAAAGACTTTGTTCAAGTTTAAGCCGTTTTTTTATTATTGCGACAAGGACATAAATCGATACGGCAATCCAAATTTGAGTTTTAACTGCATTTTCAGATGTACCGTAAAATGCCTTTATTCTCAAATGCTGTTTTATCCATTTAAAAAACAGTTCTACTTGCCAGCGACATTTGTAAAGCTCAGCAATGGTAGGTGAAGAAAGAGTAAATTGATTGGTAATGAAATTTAATCGTTTTTCGCTATTAGCATCAATTAATTTTATACGACGAAGTTTATCCGGATAATATTTTTTCGTGTAAAATCCGGTTAGTGCAATAATTTGATCACATTGTACACCGGTAGATTTATCGATTTTGTTTGAATATATACGACGAAAAGCTGTATTTGTTTTTGTACGTGTTATAAAAAATGCCGAGCTTTGATGCATCGTATATAGCCGTGCAAAATCAAGGTAACCCCGGTCCATTAAATAAATGGCTCCTGGTTCTGGAATGAGTTCATCAAGTATGTTTACATCATGAACCTTGCCGTCTGTTATAGCGATAAATGTCGGTATATTGCCGCGAAGGTTCAACAATGTATGTAACTTGACAGCTCCTTTGTTTTTCCGGAACTTCGCCCAAGGAAACAGTGAAAGACATAAATCAATTGTTGAAGAGTCGAGTGCGTAAACAGTTTCCTTGAGTTCTAAACCAAAATCTTCATTTGAGTAAAGAACGCTGGCAGTGTGAATCAATATTTGGGCAAAATCACAATAAATACGCCAATCTCGATTCTCGTTTGCGTATGCCAAAGTACTTCGTGAAATGTTGCCGTTTATGCCCACGTGATAGAGTTTACGATGCATAGAGCGCAAGCAGCTTTCAATATCTCGAAGGCTTTCTCTATATGTTAGTTGAGCAAATGCCATGCACATAAATTGATCCAGGCATGTAAAAGTTCGCACACCTTTATTGCCGTTATATCGATTTACACATTGCCTGAACTTGTGTCGAGGGATAAAGTCTATCACCTGGGAAAAGATTGTTTTACCTTGATACACTGGGAATCTCCTTTCGTTTTTTAATTATTATTCCGAAAGGAATATTCCCATTAATTCGATTTCAAGTCGATAACAACATAAAAGGCTATTATATATTAATATTTAACATGGTTACAACGTTTTCTTAAAAATAAGTGGGACAGTAGTGATGAAATATACAAAGATACTACTTTGCATAAGCCAAGGAGTGGATTAAAGGAAGATGGAGACGGTGTCCGTATGTGACAATCTTTTCAATTATTAATCAGTCCTAATATTTTTCTGGGATATTTTGAATAAATATTAAGTATATTTGTTTTAATATCGTTTTCAAAGCATGCGCGAAGTATTTCTTTATTTAAAATCCAGTTGCTCTTTATGCTTTTTGTGCTGGTTCCACCCGTCCTCATCTTAACTAGGACTTTTGGTATGTAATGAAAGGATGTGCCTCCATTTCCGAAAACCCTTGCAACAAACTCAAAATCTGCAGCAATTTCATAATCAATCTTAAAATATCCATATTTTTCATACACATACTTTCTGAAAAAAAGTGTTGGATGTGCAGGCATACATCCTTTTGCAAGTAGTTTGGGAGTAAAACTTTTGGACTCATAGTAACGAACTACTCTATCAAGATTTTGGGGCATTACGTAAACAAGATCCCCGAAAACCGCATCTACTTTATGTGCCGTGATCGTATTAATCACGTCGGCAATCACATCATCGCCCATATAAATGTCATCTGAGTGCAAAAAACCTATAACATCACCGCTGGCAATTCTAAGGCCCTTGTTCATTGCGTCATATATTCCTCGATCAGGCTCGGAAATCACATATGACAGCTCATTGCGATATCTATCAATTACAGCACGTGTTCCGTCTGTGGAAGCGCCATCAATAACGACATGCTCAATATTATTATAGGACTGGGATGCAACGGATAAAATTGCATCTTCAATAGTCAGTGCATTGTTGCGAACAACTGTAATAATTGAAACTTTCATTCAATGAGTCATTAATAAATCGATTATTTAACGCATAATATTTAAAGTATTAATTTTACTTGCTTTCAAGGAGCCGTTCTCTCATCACAGTTGACGGGACTCCTTGATATATCCACCAGGCTTTAAGATCTTCGGTTGCTAAGCTGCCTATTCCCAAAACAGCCCCCTCATTTACTGTCACGCCAGGCCCAATAATAGATTTTGCGCATAACCATGCTTTATCCATCACAGTAATAGGTTTTGTTATCAGATTAAATCGTTTCTTGCTCCAGTCATGACTACCCGTACAAAGGTAGACCCCTTGGGATATACAACAATGGCTCCCTATAGTTACTTTAGCAAGGTTGTCAATCCATACATCTTCACCAATCCATGCATGTTCTCCAATTTCAAGTCGCCAGGGGAATTTAACCTTAATACCGGGCTTAAAAAATGTTCCTTTTCCGATTTTAGCGCCAAAGAGACGCAATAACAATTTTCGATGAACAGAACCTGGAATCCATGAGGTGATAAAAAGAGCCTGCACAAAAAACCATAATGCTTCTATCCAGACTGGTCTGCCACGGCTAAAACTAGTATTATTAAAAAGGTCTAATCTCAAACATCCTATCCTATTAAATTCACAAAAGTTTTCACAAGTTCTTTAATTCATTCTAATATATTCTGATATAATTTTATATATTTATTAATTACGGCATCCCAGATGAAGTGTCTTCTGGTATATTTTTCAAGATTTGCTCCCATTAAGGACAATTCATCAGAATCTTTGAGGATTTCGATTAATCCGTTTTGTAATCCATCCACAGAAGCTGAAACAACTCTTCCACCATTTATATCAGCCACTTCATCAAACCCGCATTGATCTGTAATCAGTACTGGTGTTTTAGTTATTCCGGCTTCGAGTACAACAATCGACATAGCTTCTTGTCTGGATGGGATAGCAAGTAAATTCGCTGCATGATATGCACTCGACTTTTCTTCTCCGTCCAGGTACCCTGTAAAATAAATTCTATCTTCGATTCCGGAATTATTTGCTATTTTTTTTAAAACGGGCAGCATACCTTCGTCCGGACCGGCAAATACCAGATTATAATTGTTTAGCTTGCCTTTTACGTTGCAAAAGGCATTTAAAAGCAAATCAGGCCCTTTAATCGGGTTCAATCTTCCCATAAACAATATAAAAGGGTCATCACCTAAACCGTATTTTTTTTTAAAGTTGATAGAATTTTTTATTTCATAGACTTCAGGATCTATTCCATTTGGAATAATGTTCACTTTTTCCTTTTCAATTCCATATTCTAAAAATTGATCAATTTCATTTAAAGATATAGCAATATAACCATTGGCATTGCGGATAATACTATTACCAATCAGTAAATTATATAGCTTTTTAATTATCTTCGATCTACCATATACAGGAAGCATACCTGCAGGACATACAACGTAAGGTTTGTTAAGGAGCCTTACAATTAAATAAACCATTGCGTTTAAAAAAGTCCAATGACCCATTAGATGAATAACATCAGACTCTGCCACAATGTTCTTAATTTTACTGTAAGAAAGTTTGGGAAAGTAAAACCTTTTAAACAGGCAAGTTAATGCAGTTACCCTAACCCCATTTAGAACCTTCAAACATTCCTGGGTTAAACCTAAATCCATGGTAAGAATTGTGCAATCAACTCCAGCTTTAGCCAGAAATCGACTTGTTTGCGCTGTTCTTTCAGCAGCTCCTCCTCCCTGACGAGAGTTGATCATAACATTTACATTTAGTACTCGCATCGTTTGGTTTAACGTTCAGCGTTGATTACTCTCTTAATTGCACCCTCAAGACTGAGCGTAAATTTGAATCCTTCAGAAAGTAACTTCTTTGGGGAATATTTAATATCTCCTTTATTGCTGTGCCCCCGAAATAGTCGTCGCAGGATATAAGGTATAAATATCGGCAGGTGTTTTACAGGTTGGACAGAATCAACAGGTTTTCGGTTTTGAATTGCATTATAAAGCGACCAGATACCTGCAAATTTTTTGCGAAATGAATGCTCATCTGCAATGTTCGTTATGCCGTTCCGCTTCCGGTAACAGGATCAATGCTCATATTGACATTGAGAATTTTCATATATGTTGCTTAACTTTGTAAATGAGTCTTTATATACCAATCGGAAAAATGTGATAATCCCTCTTCAAAACTGACAGGTTTCTTAAAACCCGAGGAAAGGATTTTCCCGCAATCATAAACAAGCGCCGGATTGTCATTGGTTCTCCCGGAGAGCCAGAGCAGGGATTTCAAAATCAGGAAGGGCACTGAAACAGGTGGAACAGGATATGGCTTGCAACCCATCCTCTTCATCAGATACTTTTCAATATCGCGATAGTTGTTGGAAGGATCCTCGTCATCAGAAATAATGAAGGTTTCACCAGTTATATTCCGATCCGTTTGTATGAAAAATTCAATTGCTGCTACAACATTATCTATATAGACGAGATTTATTCTGCGAAACTGGTAAATACATGATTTAATATAATTTACCAATCTATTTTCACACAGCAGATCATCCGCAAGCTTAATCAGATTACTGCCGCCTTTACCGAAAACAGCCGTCGGTCGCAAAATAATTGTTTCAAACAACCCATCAGATTTTTCCAGAATGATTTTTTCTATTTTTTGCTTTGTGACTTCATATTCCTTCACTGGTCTGTTTGGAGTATTTTCCGTAACTCTGTCAGCAGAAACCCTCCCCGAAACTACTGCAGTACTGCAATGGATCAGGCGTCTTATCTTTGCTCTTGAACAAACTTCCACGAGGTTATTTATTGCTGCAAAATTTTCCTCAGGAGGACGTCCGCTGAGATAAGCCAAGTTGATTACAATACAACCTGTTTCAACAAGGCCGTTCAACGTCTTGGTATCAAGAAGATTACCTCGAATTATAGAGAATTTTTCCGATTCCTGCAAAATTAAATTCGGATTTCTGTTAACCAGCAACCTGAGGTGCAGATCACTGCACAGCGACAGGCGCTCCAATAAATGTGTTCCGATGAAACTGCTTGCACCGATTATGGAGACTACTTGCATTTGTGATCTTGGTATCTCCTTATGTTTCTCTTTGGCCGACAAAACATCTTTGCATTTCTCAATAAATCCTTCTTACCCCAATAGTACTTGTCCCTGAAGCTCATCCCTGGGAGACCTCGTTTCTATTCCTTTCCGAACAAATTTGCAAATTGATGGGCTATGTCATGTGGATCAAATCTTTTACGGGAAAAGCAAGACAATCCATCACTATCTTTTAAACCTCGTTCCCATGCTTCGACCTCACATATCAACGCCGCAAGAATCTGCTCCTCTCCAAAACCGCGAGCAATTGACCCCCAACATCCTCCTCCGGTCAGATAGATCAGAGATTCAATCGGTGTAACAACTATAGATGACCCAGCACATAGCGCCTCCGCTGCAACAAAGCAAAAGCTCTCTAATGTGGACGGGATCAGCGTGATTTTGGCCTGCCCGAGCCGTTCTTGCAGCTTCAGATATGGTAATTCGGAGATTATTTTTACCCTTCCTGAATCAATATACTCCCATAGGTATTCAGAAACTTCATCGGCATCCAGACCAGTGCCAATAATTTCAAAGTCAAATTTCTTATTCACATTAAGAAACTGGCTAACAACGCACAACATTGTTTTGGTATTTTTCACCTCCCGATCTTCCCAGCGCCCAACAGTAACGATGCGATCGTAGCGTTGCTCTCTCAATGGCAAAGACAGAGCAATAGGTGAAACAGGATTTGGGATAAAACGGATCTTCTGCGCAAGACTACCCAGACCCCAATGCAATAGAATAGACGTAGCGTTCACTGCAGCAGCAGGGCTTTCTACTACGACAGCATCCGCCAATCTTACTTGCTCCAACTTTTTTTCTACCCAGTATTCTATTGGTAGCCGCCATTTAAGATGCCTCAACCAGTTGATTGGACCCTCCGCCAATGGCCGCGCACGCAAGTAATTAGGCGGTATAGGATGACCCCATGTGCCGTCAGTATCAGCCTTGATGACTAAACGCAAACCACTCTCACGTATTCTACGTACCGCTGGAGTAAATCTCACATCCAAGCGCGAGGCAAACACCACACCGATAAATCCAAAGGAACTCCAGCAATCTTCCTCCACCATTTCCAAAGAAAGCACAGGAAGTCCGTTTAATTGTTTGATGCCATCGAATGCCGGATTGCATGATATCAGCACAACCTCGTAACCGATCTGCTGTAGCGCAACTGGGATGGTCAGTGGATCCTTGTGAGGAGACTGCCCGCTCTGATAATAATCTACGTAAGCAATCTTCATTTTATTTTCAGAGCATCAAACCCCGCCGCTTCTAGTGCAGTCTGGCAAGTAACCCCACCCCTTTTCCCTAGCAACACATACCGCCGGATAGTTTCAAGTCTTCCGCCAAGTATTTTTTTTATTAGCCCGATAATTCGAGTGCGGATTTTTGTTATCGTTGTTCTAGTGTGCTTAACGCCTTGTTGTATCTCATGGCTTTCTTTCATTAAGGTCTGAATAAACGCGCGTTCCATTTCATCAATCCAATCATTTCTCAAAATTCCAGTTTCTCTCTTCGCATCGATTTCGGCAAAGCATTCCAGATAATAGTTCTGTCTATTCCAAACTTTCAACAGGTCATCACGCCCGCACAAAGAGGCCATCGCTAAAAAATCTTCATGTATTCCATTCTGTACTAGCGGCAATTTTAATGGTACATGCTGGAACGGATTCTTAAGATTTAGGGAATTGAAGTATGGGGAAGCATCCCCACCAAAGGAATTACCCCCATTGCTAACCATCAATCCTTGAGACACGAACAAAGGGCGCTCAATGTAAAAAAATTTGCTTGTGTTCAGCAAACACAAATACCCGAAGGAAAAATCAGGAGTGAGAGGACGAAATATTGCCCCGTGTTTCACACGCATATGATTGATAAAATCGTTACGCACGCATGAATTGAGTCCGCGAGGCAATGCATATGGAAATTGACTAATACCGTTTGCAGCATTCATTAGTTGGGAGTCAGAACTTAACACCTGCATCTTTTTCTCAGTGGCTTGATATGGCAGTAAAATTTTTAAGTGGTCGTAATATAGATCCCATGTCCATGAAATAACATTAGGTCGTTCATCTTCCTTCGTTATCTGTCTATGCAGATAATGCAGTGCCCCTGTTTTGAGTACAGACCGATCAGTCAGAATCAGAATATATTCACCAACCAGCTCTTGGGTTACTTTCTCCCAATGTGTCGGCATGTTAAGCACTTCTGGTTGTTCGACATACCTGACCCCGGCATTGCTCCGATACTTCTCTGCAACATCGCGTAAAGCAGCATCTGCACCGTTATTCGAAACTACAAGCTCTATATCCTGGAAATTCTGAAGCAGAACGCTCTCGATAGCCTCAGCCAAGTATTCCGGTCTGTCTTTTGCTGGAAGAAAAATAGAGAAAAATGGACTTTTCATATGAATCTCATCGTATAATTTGGTGCTGATTCTGTGCCTTTGTATTTTTCACATCAATTCCCGTAAGATAATTTCAGTCTGATCAATTGAGCAAAAACCCATGACCTCATAAGCGGAGCAGCCAACGCCGTTATCGCCAGCGTGAAGCACGAAACAATAAATATTGATAAAAGCATCATTGGCTGTGTAAAAGGAACATAGCAAAACAATATTCTGCCTGCACCTGCCGTCAGAAACGCGGCCACAAGCGGCAAGCTTACATCCTGCCAATACCAACGCCATTTTTCAGACGGTAGTAAACGTCTATGTATGAAATGAATAGCAATCAAGACGTAACCTACATTCAGTATCACCCATACGCTTGCGGCGCCTATAGCCCCATAATGATTGGTCATGAAAATAATCAGCGGCATGAGCAGAATCACAGAAATCAAATTGACATATAAAGTCAGCCTTGTCCATCCATGTGCTAGTTGCAGTCCGTATGGAATATTCATCAGTCCGTTAAGGGCTGTACCGCAAATTAGAATGCTCACCAAGAGGTGAGACTTTTCAGCCGTTACCGGGTTTTGCGTCCAGATAAGCAGAATTTCATAAGAAAACATAGCGACAACAACGGTAACGGGCAAGATCAGGACTGACATAAACTGACAACTTTTATGATAGAGTTGTTTCAATCCATCCTGGTCAACGAGTGAAACAAATTGAGTGATTCTTGGAAAAATTGCGGCATTAACAGGGTTGATAAGACGATAAAGACTTATTGCTACTGTACTGGCCAGTGTGTAATAGCCAAACATTTCAAGAGAAAGCATCTTGCTTAAAATAATCTTATCCATTTGCATCAGAATCACCGAGAGGAAAGTGATCCCACTAATCCCGACAGCAAATCGCCAAACCCCTGCAAGGAGCTGTTTTTGAAAAGATGCCCTTTTTTCGGTACGCGGAAGTCTGTGCCAGAAAAAGAAAGCCAAGAGGCAGGTGTTTATGATACTGATAATGATTTGCCATGAAAAGAAGGCTTGAATTGTTGGAGAGATCAACCACAGGATCAAAACAGCGCCCACGCCGCGCATAGTGCTCACGCCGATATTGATTAGATTTAACAGGACCTGCCTCTGAAGACCAATCAGCCCACCGGAGTAAAAAGAGGCCGGCCATTGGAGCGCCACTGCGAATCCCATGATTAGAAACGCCTGTTCAATTGTTTGGGGAGATAACTGGCTTGCCTTAACCCAGTTATGCGCAATGAAAGGCGATATTGCCATGACGGCCATTCCGATGAATATGGCTACACACCAGTAAATAATTTCCAGGGATCGGACCAGATTGCGCATTTCCTGCTCCCTGCCCGGCAACACGGAGAGCCGCGCCATTTCACGGCTCAGTGTAGCAGTTATGCCCATATCCAAAATGACAAACATCGCCTGGAGCGTAGCAAAAATACCGATTAACCCATAGGATTCAACCCCCATGAATTTGATATACAGGGGTATAAACGCCAGACCCATGAGGGCCTGCCAGGTATTCCCGGCAAAATTGGCGATAATATTTTGTCTTATTACTGACACGCTACATCCCGAGAATCGTGACTTACTTCACACATTTCAAATAACCATCAGGTGCAACGGTGATGAGGAGTTTGTTTTCGATTTCCTTGTCCACAACAAATCGGTCATTGGTTTTCAGAAACTCCCATACCGCGGTTTTAGGATTATTGCCTTTATCCCAGGGGCGGTCGGGGAACATCTCGTCGGGCATGTCATCTATTACAGTATCGAAGACCACACAGTAACTTCCTTTTGTTACCAGGGGAGAATAAAGCTCCAGCTCCTTTAGCACATGGTCGTGGGTGTGCATGGAATCAAGGACGACCATAATCTGTTTTTTATCCTTCGTAAAATCATGAACCTGTTTGGCGATCTCTTCATCAATAGACGAGCCCTCAATCATTGTAATTCGTTTGAACATGGGATGTTTTTCAATCTCCATCCTATTGTGTTCACGAATATCAATATCTATCCCCAAAACCTGTTCGTCACCGCCTAAAAGTTCCAGTATGGAGGCAAAAAAAATAAGGGACCCACCGTGGGCGATACCGGTTTCAATAATCAGATCAGGCTTTACATGCCAGATAATCTCCTGCATGGCAATGATGTCCTGAGGATATTGAATAATTGGGCGGCCAAGCCATGTAAAGTTATAGGAGTATTGTGGCAAAGTGGATTCCTTCATAAAGGCTCTTGCCGCATTTACGAGCTTGTCATTCTTTCTGTTTAACTTTGTACGCTCAAGGCACTCTTTCCTAAATCGTTCAATTGGATTCATTGAATTGCTCCAAGGCTATAAAGGTTAAAATGTTTTCCTTTTATCTGTTCCTGTATTTCTTTATAGTAATTATCATTCATCACGAGTATGCCCCTCTCTTCGGCAAAATCAGTTAGTTGTTCAGGGCTTATGATACTATGACCGGTTTTAGCAACAAACCGTCCCTGCTTTTTAGGATTAATATCAACAACGGCAGAAATATATTCTCTATTAGGATCGGTCAGTCTCACAAAGGTTGCACCTTTTGCGCCAGCGCCCCACACCAACATCCCTGGATGACTTTGAACGAACTTCCTGTAAAATAGCAGCAATTCATCCATCTTAGAAATTTTAAATTTATGGAGCGTCTCCTTTGCAGATACAGCCTGTTCAAACAAGTTACTTAAATCAGATAGTAAATACATATACTGGTTGTTGAACAACAAACCTTGCTCTGATTCTTGAAAAAGACTGGCCAGGCTCTCAAGGGTGAAATAGTTGCAGTGTTCATAGAAAACATCCCAAAAAGCTCTTTTCTCAAGTATCCATTCAAAACTGGGAACCTCAATAAATATCTTGGCGTTGTAGTTGACAGCACGCGCTATTCCGCGCAAAAATTTCAGAGGGTCATCAATATGTTCCAGGGTATGGCGCAAAACAATTAAATCGGCGTTCAAATGTGAATATTGATCTGAGTAGTAATCCCTTACTATATTCGGGCTGTCCCCCTCGTATGCAGGATCAAAACCGATGACATCAAAATCTTTTTCCCGAAGCATTTCCAAAAAATACCCTTTGCCGCATCCAATTTCGATAATCTTCATCCCGTGAAATCTTTTTTCTGCAAACAGCTCAATAAGCTCCCTAAGATATCTCTGAAAGTAATGCGAATGTGCCTGTTCGTTTTGGTACTGAGCATCATAACTCATAACCTTCCTGTTAAAATCTGCATTGAATATAAAACCGCAGTTTGAGCACATGACTAATTCCACATTTCCAGTCATTATGTTTTTCGCCTCGCTCACAGTCGCATACGTCTTGTTCTGGAAAACCGGAACATTTGGCACCGTATATAATGTCGAAAGATTATCGTTTTGGCACAAACTGCATTTCATGCACTATCTCCCAAAGCCATCTTCAATTTTTTATTATCACCCCAAAAAGCCATCGGTTCATAATCAGGATATGGATAATATCCTAAATTCAAGTGAATACTTTTTTGTTTCTTCTCCAGGTAATTTTCCACAAACTTCCTGATAGAAATGGGCTTGCCGCTGCTGCAGTTAATAATTCCACGCACTTTATTTTGCATTGCAATCTTAACGATATATTCAGCAACCTTTTCAACAGGCAGATAATCTCGTAATTGCTCACCTCCCGACATTTTAAAGGTGGTTTCTCTATTTTCCAACGCCCTGTCCAATTGCGAAAGGATCGAATTGGGACTCTGTCCTTTTCCATGCATGTAAAACAGGCGAATCCATTTGAAGTCAAAATCATTCTTTTTTTGCAGTTGTTCCAAAAACTTTCGAAAGGTATCCTTTGCTATGGCATAAGGATTTTCAGGCATTGTTTTCATATCTTCTTGTAGGGCTCCACTTTGCATCCCATATTCAAAGCAGGTTCCAATAACAACAACCTTTTTTAATCCTTTTTCAATTATTTTATTTAAGAAACAACAGTTTCGTGGCAGGTTTCGTTCGATGTGAAACAGTTCATTATAATTAGGTAATCCTTCCCAGGCAAGGTGGATTATTTGGTCGGGTTCATTAAAAAAGTCAAACCAATTCTCCTTATCTCTGTTTAAATCAGCTTGAATATAATCTACTTTTTCTATCCAACTAAATTGTATTTGATTTTTATATTCGATTGAAGTCGTTATTATTTTATGTTCATACTTTAGCAATTCTTCGACAACATAATTTCCAATAAACCCTGTTGCACCTGTAACTAATATTTTCATATCGTCGCTTTCATTGATCAAAATGTTCTGATTTCAGGAATAGGCACAACAAATTTTCCTCCCCATTCCTGAATATAACTTAACTGTTCAATTATCTCATTTTTAATATTCCACGGCAAAATAATCACAAAATCCGGCTTTGTTTTTTTGATTTCTTTTTCCGTAACAACGGGTATGTGACTGCCGGGCAAAAACATGCCCTGTTTATGAGGAGAAGCGTCAACTACAAATTCAATCAAATCTTTTTTCGAACCGCAGTAATTAAGCAGGGTGTTGCCCTTTGCCGCCGCTCCATAAGCCGCTACTTTCTTACCGTTTTTTTTCTGTTTTATAAGAAAATCAATCAAATCGTACTTCACTCTATCTGCTTTATTCTGGAATCCGTCATAATATTCGGTTGTCTGCATTCCTTTTACTTTTTCTTCATGAAGAAGTGCCGTAACATTTGGGGAAATATTCTTTGAAGCATCATCTTTATGTTTGCCATATATGCGCAATGAGCCGCCATGCGTAGATATTTGTTCGACGTCAAATAATTCAAGACCATGTTTCTCGAAAATAAGTTTTGCAATGGAAAATGAAAAATATGAGAAATGCTCGTGATAGATGGTATCAAATAGATTTTGTTCAATAAGCTGCATAAGATGAGGGAATTCTAATGTAATAACGCCGTTGTCTTTAAGTGCAATCTTCAGTCCTGCCGCAAAATCATTTACATCAGGCACATGCGCAAATACGTTGTTTCCTATGATTAGGTCCGCCATTTTATCCTGTGAGACAAGTCGATTGGCCAAATTTGCCCCGAAAAAGTCTTCAATCGTTTCAATACCTTTTTCCTGTGCCGACATGGCTACATTCGTGGCGGGTTCGATACCAAGAACAGGGATCTGCTTTAATTGAAAATATTGCAGCAGATAACCATCGTTTGATGCGATTTCGATCACCTGAGAATTTTCATCGAACCCAAAACGATCAATAATCATTTCGACGTATCGTTTAGCGTGTTCCAACCAGGAGGTGGAGTAAGAAGAAAAATATGCGTAGTTCTGATTAAAGATCTCTTCTGATTTCTTGTATTCATCAACCTGGACAAGCCAGCATTCTTCACATAACATTAGTTTCAGAGGGTAAAAAATCTCAGGTTCGCTTAACTGTTTCTTTGTTAAAAAAGAATTTGACGGAGGAGCGTTTACCAGATCAATGAATTCGTGAGTCAATTTATGGTGGCAAAAACGGCATTTCATTAGAGTTGAATCCCTTCGAAATCTTGAGGCAGTAAAGAATATCTTTCATCTTTGTCGGATATTTCAGTAACTTCCAAAGGCCACAAAATGTTGATCATAGGATCGTTATAACGCACACCACCTTCATGTTCGGGACTGTAAAACTCCGTATGAAAATAAAGGAGTTCACAATCTTCTTCTAATGTTTGGAATCCATGCGCAAATCCTTCAGGGATGTACATCATCTTCATGTTTTCAGCAGAGAGTTTTTCTACATGCCATTTTAGAAAAGTTGAAGAATCACTTCGCAGATCTATCATAACATCGGAGACTGAACCGCGCAGGCATTTGACCATTTTGATCTCCGCTTTGGGCGGTTTCTGGAAGTGCATCCCGCGGATAGCGCCTTTCTGTCTGGTCATGGAGTGATTGACCTGAACCAAGTTTTTGCCACGCAGAATGCTCTGGAGTTCCTGTTTGCAGAAAACACGGGTGAATAATCCGCGGTCATCCTTAAAAGACTCCGGTCCAATAACAAAGGCATCTTGAAGGGGGGTTTGCTTGATTTTCATTGAACTGCCCATGATATCTGTTTATGTTTCGCATCCGTTATATATTCTGTTAATTGCTCTCCGCTAAGAACTCCACTTGATTCAAAATATGCCCTGAACCATTGCGCGGTCTTCGTCAATGTGGTGGAACTATCCCACACCGATTTCCATTTCAGTTTTGCATATGCCTTTGAGCAATCCAGTTTCAACAAATTTGCTTCGTGTAGTTTTTTTTCATCGGCTTTGATCTTATAATCAATGTTTGACCAATGCTTTTGTAATTCCCTGACGACGGCAAGCACATTTCTATGACCTTCATAACTTGGACCAAAATTCCACGCTTCAGAAAATCCCCTTTTACCTTCGAGCAATTGTTGCCCGAGAAGCAAATATCCCGATAAAGGTTCCAAAACGTGCTGCCAGGGGCGTGTTGCCTGTGGATTACGAATTTGCACTCTCTCATTTTGACTGGTGGCCCGCATAATGTCAGGAACAAGCCGATTATTTCCCCAGTCACCACCACCAATTACATTTCCAGCCCTGGCACTTGCTACGAGGGTCTGATGGCTTTTCTGATACTCTTCGAGTGGGAAAAATGATTTCCGATAACTGGCGGTGACCAATTCTGCACATCCTTTTGATGCGCTGTAAGGATCATGGCCGCCCATTGGGTCATTTTCCCGATATCCCCAAACCCATTCCCTGTTTTCGTAACATTTATCGCTTGTAACGTTTACAATAGCCTTTACCGACTCTATCCGTCTACATGCCTCAAAAACATTAACCGTTCCAATAACATTGGTTTCAAATGTTTCCACAGGGCTTTCATAAGATTTCCATACAAGGGATTGAGCCGCCATATGAAAGACAATATCCGGCTGAAAAGATTCGATGGACATGCGGAGTTTTTCTAAATCACGTACATCGCCATAGATTGTTTCAAAATTCAGATTCAAAATTTCGTGATGATTGGGATCCGTTGGGAGATCCAGGGAATAGCCCACAATTCTGGCCCCCAGATTTAAGAGCCATAGCGCAAGCCAGGAACCCTTAAAGCCGGTATTGCCTGTGATGAGGACTTTTTTGTCTTTATACACGTTGCCAAACATAATTTATTAGCTCTTAGCTATCTATTCCCACACCTTCCATTCAGCATTGCCTTCAACCCACAAGTTATTCAAATACTCCATATCCCGAATTGTGTCCATACAGGCCCAGAAACCTCTGTGTTTATAAACCATTAGCTGTCCTTCGCCTGCAATCTTTTCAAGGGGGCCTATTTCCAGATCACAATTCTCATCTGCTGAAAGATAGTCAAAAATACCCTTGTTAAAGACGAAAAATCCGCCATTAATAAGGCCTTCACCATCCCTTGGCTTCTCACTGAAAGATTCAACCTGATTGCCTTTAATCTTCAGCTCACCAAACCGGGCCGCAGGGTTGATACCGGTTACCGTTGCCAACTTTCCGTGTTTTTTATGAAATGCTAAAAGGGCATTAATATCCACTTCAGCAATCCCATCGCCGTAAGTCAGCATAAAAGTGTCATCATTTACATACTGCTGTACACGCTTCAGCCTTGCGCCTTTCAGCGCTTTATCTCCGGTGTCAGCCAAAGTAATACGCCAGTCTTTTTCTTCATTATTACTATGCATTTCAATATTTATTTTATTTCCTAGTTCTATTGTAAAATCATTAGTTAGGATTTCATAATTATAAAAATATTCCTTTATCATTTCACCTTTGTAGCCCAGGGAAAGAACAAAGTCTTTAATCCCGTAATGAGAATATATTTTCATTATATGCCATAGAATAGGCTTACCGCCTATTTCCACCATTGGTTTAGGACGAAATTCGGTTTCTTCCCGAAGACGAGTCCCTAACCCGCCGCAAAGTATTATTGTTTGCATTATATTACTCCCAATTAATCGGAGACATCCATTGCATTATTACTTTCTTAACTCCCATGAGTTTTTTTTGTTCATTTTAATAACTATGAAACCACGGATTAACACGAATATTCACGAATTGAGATCTTAAATAAACTGTACTTTTTACCACAGAGGCCGGGAGAGCATAGAATGGGAGATTGCGGAACATACACAAATTTACATAAAAGATTTTCACTGCCATCATTTTATTACTCTTTTTTTCTCCGCCTTTTTCAATATCTTTTTCGTCTCTATCAAGCTTTGCAGATGTTCCTTGTGCATTCTTTCAATAGTTTCCTTTGGAGAATCCAGACTAAGATCGTAAAGGATTAAGAATTGTTCCAGACGTTTTTGAACAGGAAGATTTTGCATATAATTTCTCTCCCATTCATTAAATTTAGACATCTTAACAAGCATCATTTCATAGGCGTTCTTCATTTTTCCACTTTTTAATTCTGTCATAAATCTGATTGTTATTTAAAAAATCAGAAAGGTCTTTGCAATGTTTTAGCAGGTAATTCCAGTCCATTTTATCGCGCTGGTTTTCTATAACATTTCTGATGTCAAGCCAGTCCTTTTCCCTTGTGGAAACCGCTTTTTGTATGATCAAATCTTCCGGTAAACAGACTTTTATCTTGATATTTGAAAATTCAACATACATGCTTCGAGACCTTTGCAAAACGGCACTTTTTGCCCGATTTCTGCGCCAAGCTCAAATTTCAATCCTCGAAATATTCTATATATTCCTGTGGTTGAAATTTTCGCCCTTCTTGAACTCGAACAAAAATTACCATTTTTCAAAGGTCTCGCTTCTTTGAATAGCCTCTATTTCAAATGGCAGGTCCGCAACTACCAGATCCACACGCACATCATCTATTTCGATCGGAATAACATTTGTTTCCTTTATAAACTGTATTGGTTTATCCGGAAGCAGCATCGCTATTGATTTTAATTCCCCAATAAAGTGTTCCATTTTGTATTTTGATTCCAAAGAAAATTTAATATCTACATCAAACGTCTGCCTGGGATTTCCATATATGCTGTTGGCTATTCCACCAAAAACCATATAGGAAATATTCATCCGCTCCATCCAGCTTGTGATCGTCGATAATGCCTTAATTAATCGGTTCATTCACACTTCTGCCTTTATCTTGAAACACTTTGGACTTTTACTATTTAATAACACGGATATTCATTACAGGTTCACTTGGCTTCTTTGGTGTATAGTAAATTCATATTTCCGTAAAAGATGTCGTTATGCAAATTGTTTTTGTCGTTGAACAACCTATCCTCATTAATAGCGGAGATCCACTTTATCTTCTGAAGTGATCCATGGGGCATCTCTTTTATTATTTTACAAATCTTCAGCGGCTCCGCCCATAAATCCTTTTCCCTTGCTTCTTCAAATATTTTTTCCCAGTTAAAAGAATATCTTCTCGCTATAAAGATAATATCAATAATATCTTTAGGCTCATATCTACTCAACGCACATATTTTATTTGAAAGAATATTCCTCC
>Ga0255419_10051_pt2 | contig 22420 bp, 18 predicted proteins | sample ANMaggSeSYBR02J3_FD_182658 | JGI IMG/M metagenome (GOLD analysis project Ga0255419, IMG submission 182658) | Sediment cell enrichment communities from methane seep in Santa Monica Basin, California, United Staets - ANME aggregate JGI... | ecosystem: Environmental > Aquatic > Marine > Cold seeps >...
ACGGCCAAGATATGGTCGAAGATGTCGGCCTGTATGGCCTCATAGTTGGCCCAAGCCGTGTCATTGGTGAATACATATATCTCAATGGGCACGCCCAGTTTCATCATGACCTTGATCCAGCGTGCCGAGGGCATGGGCCTGGATTTGAAGAAGGATCTCTCGCTTGAAACTGCATTGGTGGGCGCAGAAATGCTGCCTGAGTCCCTGCGTTCCCGCATTGAGGATAAACTGAAAGTGACAGTCCGGCAAGTATACGGCACGGCATTTTTGGGTTGCATAGGATATGAATGCACACACATGACCGGCCTGCACGTACCTGACAATGTCATTGTGGAAGTAGTGGATCCCAATACCGGGAAACAAGTACAACCTGGAGGCACCGGTGAAATAGTGGTCACCAACTTCAATGCCACGTATCCCATGATCCGCATGGCTACGGGGGATCTTTCCCTGTTGGGCCGGGAATCCTGTGCCTGCGGCAGAACCGGGCCAATGTTGAAGAAAATCTTAGGAAGAGTCGATCAGGCCACAAAGGTTAGGGGGACATTTGTCCATCCCTGGCAGGCGGACGAGGTCATTTCCCGGTATCCGGAAGTCTTCAAGTATCAGGTGGTTATTACCCGGGAAGAGCATGAAGATGTCATGACTTTTGTTGTGGAATTAGTTGATGACACGGCCAGGTCCGAGTTGATTAGCGGCCGAATTGAAAGGGATATAAAGGATATCTTAGCAGAAAAAGGTCAAGTGCAGATAGTTCCCCGGGGAACTATTCCCGACCTCCACAAAAAAATTGAAGACAAAAGGACCTGGGATTAATCCGAAACGCCAGGAGCATGATCCATGGAGAAGATCAAGATTGGCGGAATCATGCAGAGCGACGGCCGGGCACTGATAAAAATCATGTCAGTGCCGGATCATGTCAGTGTTGCAGGCACCGTATTGAAAGCATTGGGAGAAAACGGTATTAACATAGAGCTGTTAGTGGAAAGCTTCGACCTTGATGACTGTGGTAATTTTTCCCTGATCATTGACCATAAGGACCTGGATCGTGCCTTAGGCGCGTTAGACGAGATAAAATGCACTATTGACGCCAAGGTTGTTACTTACACACCTGACGTGGCAGTGATTACTGTCTTCGGGCCTCACTTGCGTGAAAAGCCTCGCACACATGGAATGATGTTTTCCTGTATTGCTTCGGTGGGAATCAGTTCCTTAGCCATCAGCACATCCATTTCCAGCGTTTCCTGTGTCGTGGAAGGCCAGCATTTGGATGCGGCCGTGCGGGCCCTGACCGAGGTATTTGATGCGCCGTTTCAGGTAAAGGAAAGACCTAAGGATTACTAGGAGGCTGTCTGAGAATAGGCTTTTGCTACGACCGGCTGTAAATACCGAGGATCTGCGTTGGCAAACCCAAAACGCCCTCGATGTAGGCTACTGCTACGCCTCCGGTCGTTTTGGGCTTGACGCCCCCGCTCAAAGTCCGGGATCTTCGACTTGCCCTCGAAATTTTCGCTCGGTCTCGCGACGAAGCCATTCTCGGACAGCCTCCCGGGCAACTGACCGGTTTAAGCCAAAACCAAGATGTTTTATGAGGAAAAATAAAAATGGCATTCAATACTATTAAAAATCTGCTTGAACAATACCCGTTCATAGCCCAGATAGCAATGGCCGTGGGCGTGTTGATCCTCAGCTTTGTTTCCTATTTCATGACCAAACACTACCTCCTGAAGGCCGTGTCAAAGCTGATACAGAGGACCAAAACCAAATTTGATGACATTCTAATGCAAAGGGTCGTGCTGCGACGATTGTCGTATGTCGCACCCATCATTGTAATCTATATCTTTGCCCACCTGTTTCCATCTGCCGAAGATGTCATCCGCAAGGTCTCGGTCGCCCTTATATCCTGGTTCGTGTTGTTGGCCTTAGGAGCCATCCTGACCGCGTTTAGCGATATATATCTCACCCTGGAGATCTCCAAGGGCCGGCCTGTAAAGGGATACATCCAGATCTCAAAACTCATCGTCTATGCGATCGGTGCAATTATTATCATCAGCAGCCTCCTTGGCCGTTCCCCAATGGTGCTGTTGAGCGGTTTCGGGGCAATGACCGCGGTCGTGCTCCTGATCTTCCGCGATACCATCCTCTCGTTCGTGGCAAGCATTCAGATAACTTCCAACGATCTGGTGCGCGTCGGAGACTGGATAGAAGTGCCAAACTTCGGGGCGGACGGTGACGTGCTTGACATAGCCCTCCATACGGTAAAGATCCAGAACTGGGATAAGACCTTTACCGTGATCCCCACCCACAAACTCATTGACGTGACCTTCAAAAACTGGCGGGGAATGCAGCAAAGCGGAGGGAGACGCATTAAAAGGGCTGTCCATATTGACATAGGGAGCATCAAATTCTGCGATGATGGGATGATCGAGAAATTCGGGAAGATCCATCTGATTTCGGACTATGTAATGCGCAAGCTGGAAGAATTGGACCAGTATAACAGGGAAGAGAATGTTGATACCAGTGTGTTGGTCAATGGCCGGCGCATGACCAATATAGGAACGTTCAGGGCCTATGTTAAGGCATATTTACGAAATCATAAGCAGATACACCAGGACATGACATTTTTGGTACGGCAACTCCCCCCGGGTCAGGCAGGGCTTCCCATTGAGATATATGTATTCACCAATGACACGGCTTGGGCCAACTATGAGGCCATACAGGCCGACATCTTCGACCATATCTTGGCCGTTGTGCCCCAGTTTGACTTGAGGGCTTTTCAAAATCCTACGGGAGAGGATTTCGGGAAATTAGCGGCAAGGAAGGAGCCGTAGGGGACGGCTCAATCTGCCCTGTATTTCGAGAGATCAAAATCAAGACCCCTGGAATGGGCAGTGGGATACTGTGTATAATTGGCGTAACGCTTGCTCAGGATCGGTACCTGGTCTTCAACGTATTGCATTGTCTCCCTTACCGATATGATCTGGTCCCTGGGGGCCTGATCCGCAAGCCCTTTCAGGGCATTCAGCAGGGAATAGGTGAATACGCCGTGACCCAGCTTATGGACCTCCACGGAAAATTGATTGCGATCCGTTGCGGCCAGGATATGGACGCCGGTAGTCTTGGCTAACATCCGCAGAGATTTCATGCCCCGAAATTTCATAATCGGTGAAATAGCCGTGCCTGAATGGCACGCATCTATAATTAGAAAGACACGGTTCGCAGATATTGCCTCGATCTCGCGTTTCAATTCTCTTGAGGACAAACCCTTTTCTATAATATTGGCGGCTATGTTGGGTCGTTCCAGTTCAAAGGGTATAAAGTACCATTCGTCTCCTATACTGACGCCGTGTCCCGCCATGTAGACGATTGCGATATCCTGCGGCGGCACGTGTCGCAAAGACCTAATATTGTCCAGTATGCCGTTTTTGGTGGCCTGGTTGTTCTTCAGGTATGTTGCCGGATTAGAAATGAACGGCATTGGCCGGTCCGAAATAAAAAAACCGCGAATTGAATCAGCGTCATTTTCAGCATACTGAAGATTCAGCTTGTGGTTTTTGTATTTGTTTATCCCAATGGTAATAAGCCGAAGCCGCACGTCAGCATCCGGCTCGCCTTCGCCCAATCTCAGTGAGGTTGGCATGCTTTCGAGGTGCTCCTCGTTTATGGCTATGGCATCGAGGAGATTTTGTCCGGGACTCAACTTCAGGTCGTATCTTTTGATGACCGATAACGAGCCGTCATCTTCCTTAACCTCCTTTTTATCAACGACCTCGCTTTCACCCACGAGCTTTCCGTTGCGATACAGCCTGACTTCATCAATACCGCATTTTCCCTGCTCCCGGGCCGTCACTTCAACAGTGACAATACCCCTGGTTCCTACTTTTGATGCATCAGGGGCAATGATCTTTACCTCGGGCGGCAAATGGATGCCCTTGGGTATGTCTCTGACATTCGATAGACTCTTAGGTTCTTCCTTTAAACGGGGAAGAAGTGCCGGCTCATAATATTGTTGGGTAAAATTTTCAATGGGGAGTTGAATATCGTCAGTCTGCCACTCAATGCCATCAAGCGAGGATTCATTGCCGTCAAAGCGGCCCTTTGAGTCAACAATGGCCCATCCGGTCTTTGTGGAGATCAGAGATACGAGAAGATTTCCCGAAAGAGTGTTCCACAAACGGGTCATCCCGTCTTCAGAGGCCGTAAGCACATAGGCTCCTTCCATGTCCAGTTGTACGAAGTTTACAGTGCCCTTGTGTTCTCCAAGGGGTTTTAACTTCCGGCCCTTTTCCACGTCCCACAGCCACACGCGTCCGTCAGCACCACCGGATACCAGTATGCCGGCAGCCTCGTTGATTGTTACGCTCGTTGCGGGTCCGTCGTGCCCCTTCCGCTTCCAAACCAGTTTGCCTGTTTGCGCATCCCACACAGAGACATCCCCCTTTGAACCTGCACCTGCCACCAGCTTGCCCTTTATTCCCATAACAACAGATTGGACATTCGGGGCTTTGCCCTCATAATCCATAATATGTCGACCGGTAGCCAAATCATGCAGGCTGAGCTTACCGCGTTCTTCCGCACTGATAATAGATTCGCCATTCCCGCCGATACACAGAGAGTTTATTGCTGCATTGTGGGCTGCAAAATGAGACACCTCCTTGCCTGTTCCGACGTTCCATAAACGGATCGTGCCGTCAGCGGAACCTGTAACCAGGCGGTCGCCTTCGGGTGTAAAGGTCAGGTCACGAACTTTTTTTAGCGTACTGTCCAGTTGAAGGGATAATTTCAGTTCCTTCAGGTCCCAGAGCCTTATGTTTCCTCCTGAACCTGCCGAAGCGACCATACTTCCGTCCGGACTGACAGCCAGGGTCGTGATCCGGCTTTTGTGACCGGACAGCCTGGCGACCTCCCGTCCCATGTCCATATCCCAGAGCCTGATAGTATGATCCCCCACGGCAGTGATAAGAAACTTTTCATCCCGGCTGAGGGTCAGGGCCGATACAGGCCCGGTCCCGCCCCTGGCCACCGTGAGCCGGGGTCTGATTAAAATGTCGATGTTTTTCATGACAGCCCTTTGCACGGCCCTGGACCGGGCCCGCATTACGCCGACAGGTGCCCTGGCATGGGTCTCAAATGCTGAAACAAGGGTGTACAGGCCTATTAGCAGAACTGCTATAATATAGTGAAATTTCATAATAAACTCCTTAATTCCGTTGCCATTACGGAAACAACAAAACTTCTTTTCAGTATAAATGCTGGCATCTGCCTGGTCAAGATTTCAGTTGACATTCAAACAAACTTCCTCATAATAGACACTTTGGACTTTAAACAAAGGAGAAATGCCATGGAATCAAGATGTTATCAGAGGAACTCGGCATTGATACTTGCGATTTGGGCTATTATATTTTCCCTTTTTGTCATGGCACCCGAGGCCCGGGCATCAGAAGGACATGACTTGAACCTGTCTGCAAGCAATCAGATGGTCGTTAGAGCTGGTGCGAACGGGGTTAATAAGACAGTCGGCAAAAATATTTCCGGGAAAATGGGACCGTCGGCAATGTCCGTTGTTGCAACCGGGCCCAACCAGGGTTTTAAATCCGCATCCGTGCCCGCGCTGTTCGATTCCGGCCAGTCCACGGAAGCCTTTACCACAGGCACTGACTTAGGTGGTTCTCTTAATTCAAGAACAGGTCTCTCATCGGGTGGTGAACTTGCTTCTCATGGGCTATGGGTGTCCGTATCCCCTTGTGCCGTGGATAACACGTTCATTTCTACGAAATATGACGGGAATCTGTTTCTCGGCATGATCGGTTATGATCACAGAGTAAACAAAAACCTGCTTTTGGGAACCGCTCTGGGCTATGAATCGACGGATATTGATACAAAATTCAACAACGGCACGGTGAACAGCGGAGCGTTCACGGTCTCCCCGTATGCCGCCTTCCGAATCTGTGATTTTTTGTCAATTGACGTGATACTAAGTTACAGCTTTCTTGATTATGATACCACAAGGCCCAGCTTTTTGGGTCGAGTAACAGGTTCTTACGACGCCGACCGTTTCATGGTCAGCAGCAACCTGAATTATTACTATCTTACGGGAAATTGGAATTTCAATGCCAGGTTCGGCTATATGTATACAAAAGAAGATGCTGACGGGTTTACTGAAAGCAATCTGAACAGGGTCCAATCCGAAGACACCAAGATCGGAGAATTCCAGATCGGAGGTAAAGTCGGATATTTCATAAATAAATTCGAACTCTTTATCGGGGCCTACTACATTTACGACAGCACCATGACCAAGACAACGGTCCCTGCCGGGCAAAGGAGGCCTGCTAACGACAAAAGCGAGGTCGAGGCCGTTGCGGGGATAAATCTATTTGCTTACGACACTATCAATGTAGGCGCGGAAGTGTCCACATCTTTGGGCCGTGAAGATGTGGATAATACCAGCCTGCTGGTAAATATCAGTTTTGCATTTTGATTAACTCATCTATTTTTGATGTCTTGTTGAGGGTTCGGAAATTGATCCGGACCCTCTTCTTTTTTTTGAGCGCTCTTGCATTTAGTGGATGCAGCCTGCCGGCCTTTTTAGTTGACGGTCGTGACGTGGCCGCCTCAATTGCAAAGACGCATGAATGGAAAGCGCTTTCCTTTGACGGTGAAGCGTTCGTACTTACGGGCTTTGCAAAATACGGACCTGGTAAAGACCTTGTCGTTTACATAGAAGGTGACGGCCGCGCCTGGATCAGCCACCGAGTCCCGTCTGACGATCCGACTCCCAAAGACCCCCTGGCCCTTCGGCTCGCTGTTCTGGATCCGGCGCCGAAAGTGCTCTATCTTGGCAGGGCCTGCCAATTTACCTCACCAGGATCCATGCGAAAATGTGAATCTCGATTTTGGACGGTTGCCAGGTTTTCCCTCCCCGTGGTTGAGGCCATGGACATGGCACTGAGGCAGGCCAAAACCGTTTTGAGGGCTGACAGGCTTCACTTGATCGGATATTCGGGTGGCGGTGCACTTGCCGTTCTTTTAGCCTCAAGGCGCAGGGATGTGGCTACCATCATGACGGTGGCCGGGAACCTGGACCACGACAAATGGACACACCATCACCAAGTGACACCCCTTTATGACTCAGTCAATCCCGTGAACGTAGCAGCATCGGTTCGAGACTGTCCGCAGGTCCATTTTGTCGGTTCCGAAGATGAAATTGTCCCCCCATTTGTCGTGCGATCATTCGTGGACCGAATGGGCGACCCTTTCGGGACAAGGCTTGTTGAAATTCCGAAATTTGATCACAATTGCTGCTGGGTCAAGGCATGGCCAGGGCTTCTGGCCCCTTACCGCCCCCTTTCGATTTTTGTCGACAAATGCAGGCACAAAAATATAAAATGAAACAAATTTTAAGGAGGATATTCAGATGAAATACCTTAAGTTGGCTTCACAGGTAGTTTCATTGGTTGCCTTTTGTCTCTTACTATCCTTGAGCCCGAAAGCAAATGCCGAGCAAAAGGAAGATAAAGGAGTCATCTTCCGCTGGGCTTTTGGCGCCATTGTAGGGCCGGAAAATGACCGTGAGCTTGTGGCCATCACCCGGGATATGGAGCTGAAAACGGGCGACCAAATAAAGATGTATCTGGAACTGGAAAAGAAGTGTTTTGTATATGTTTTTTATCGAGGCTCTCAGGATGAATTGCAAATGATCTTTCCCTATAACGCCCGGCAGTTCGATGCCGATTACAAGACCTCGACAAAATATTACATCCCACAGGGTAACAAATGGTTCAAGATGGATGAAAATGGCGGGGCAGAGTTGTTTTATCTGCTTGCTTCGGCTGAACGACTAACAGAACTGGAGACGGTTTACGGAAAATACGGTTCCGCTGATCCAGGTCAGAAGCAGACACTTGCAAAACAGGTTCTCGCCAAGATCCGTGAGATAAAAAAACGACATCGAAAATTTACAACAGTTGCCGAACGTCCTGTAGCCATCGGAGGCAATGTTCGAGGGATAAACGTAGGCGGGGCCGTGCCTAGCTTTGATGTCGCTACACTTGCCGTTGAAATTTCAGCAACCAATTTTTTCAGCAGGACATTTGCGATTGACCATAAATAAAAATCGAAACCTGCAAATTACGATCCTTCTGATCCTGGGTTCACTTGTAGCGGCACACTCCTGTTTCTGGCTTTTGCCCGGCGTGTTTGAGCCATGGAATTATCAGGCCGTTGACAGGCTCTTCTCGTTCCGCTCTTCCTCGGAGCAACTCGTTCCGGCTTACGACGATACTATTGTCCATGTGGATCTCACCAACAGCACCATCCAGCGGCTCAACAATTTTTACCTGAACCGCTCTCATTATGCACAGGTGGCACGCAACCTGGCAGCCATGAATGTGTCTGAACAGTTGTACGACTTTATATTTGCAGCGCGTTCAAACGATAAGGAAGACGGTGAACTTATCGAGGCCACAAAAAAGGCCGGCAACGTTTACTATGGACTGGCTTTCGAATTGCTCAAGCAGGAAGAGAAACAGCGTACATCGCCCGGTAACACAAAAGATATCGATTATCTCGACATGACAAAATGGCATGTAACCGTGAAGGGTGATTCGAAGGCGTTGTATATCGGCTCAAACCCTTTGATAACATTTTCCGCCCTTGCATCCGTGTCCAAGGGGTTGGGTTACCTGAGCCTTGAATTCGACCGTGACGGTGTCTTTCGCCGTATGCCGCTCCTGGTTTGTTACAAAGATGCCTTTTATCCCAGCTTTTCTTTTCGGGCAATTTGTGACTATCTTGGCGTTCCTCCGGAAAAAATCGTCGTCAGACCGGGAAAAACCATTACACTCAAAGATGCCAAACGACCTGGCAAGGCTGCCGCACATGATATCATTATTCCCATTGATCGTTGGGGAAACATGGTGATTAATTTCGTCGGTCCGTGGGAGCGGATGAAACATTACAATTTTGCCGATGTTTTGCGTGCTTCGGATGACCGAGATGAGATGGAGATGTGGGAGGAGGAGCTCAACGGAAAAATCGTTGTGGTCTCTCAGGTCTCTACCGGATCGTCTGACGTGGGACCTGTTCCGACTGACACCCAATTTCCTTTAAGCGGATTACATGCAAATGTGATGCATACGATACTAACGGAATCGTTCCTCAGAGAGATTTCTTATCGTGAAATGCTTTTTATCGAATTGCTGCTCCTGCTCATTATCCTTGTGTTGTCCCTCAGATTGTCTTCCGTGCCTTTTTCTCTCGGTACAATTGCGGCTGCCGGAAGTTATATAGGCCTTGCCTCGGTTTTCTTTTTCTATGGACAGGTTATTTTACACCTTGTTCGGCCCCTTCTCGTGGCCACCTTCGCGCTGATCTCCATTCTGGCCTATCGCTATATCAACGAGGAAAAACAGAAGGAGGTACTTCGAAGGACTTTTGAAGCCTACTTTCCTCCCCTGATCGTGAAAAAAATCATGGCAAACCCGAAAATGATTGCCTCCGGAGGTTACAAAAAGGAATTGACTGTTCTGTTCAGCGACATAAAAAATTTCACCGGGTATTCCTCTACCATGACCCCGGATCACATACAGGAACTGCTCAATGAATACTTTGAGGCCATGACTGATATCGTGTTCAAATATCAGGGGACAGTGGACAAATTTATCGGGGACGGCTTGATGGTCTTTTTCGGCGACCCTGATCCCCAGCCCGACCACGCTCTGCGATGTGTCCGTGCTGCCGTAGAGATGCAGAAGAAAGTGCGTGAGATTAAAGTAACGTGGGAAAAGCGTGGAGATATGCCGATCCAGATCCGTATCGGTATCAACACGGGGACAGTGGTTGTGGGAAATATGGGTTCTGCCCGAAGGCTCTCATATACCGTGTTGGGAGCTGCCGTAAACATGGCGCAGCGTCTTGAATCCAACGCGCCCGTGGAAGGAATTATGGTTTCTCAGCGCACGCATGATCTCGTAAAAGACCACATACCTACGCGGCCGCTCGGCCAGATTCAGGTCAAGGGATTTGAAGAATTTATTGATGTTTACGAAGTACCTGTGGAGGAAGATTCATGATCTTTGAAGTTCTTGATTACTATGTGCAGGGTATTGATTTGACAGAAGAATATTTTTATATTATGATTAAATCAACTAACGTCAGTTAATTTCGTACCGGGCATCAAGGCTTTGTCTGCCTTCGGATACTTCAATGAGGGCGCGCCTGTCTAAGATCCCGTTTTTTGCGGGGACTAAAAAAGAGTCAAATTCGATCTTCCGGAGATATTGAGCAGAAATAAGGTGAAGTGGTACAAAGGGCCGAAACGACGAACTCAAAGATACGGACTTCATGGAATACATAAAGGAAAAAGCTACAGGAAAGACGGATGTCACAGCCATTAAAAGGGTCCTTGATGAAAGCCTGAATGAGGACGATTCCTACTGTCATAAAAGTCGTAGCCAGTTGTACAGCATGGGCCTTAAGGCCGAGGAGACCCTCACCTTGCTCGCCCAACATAAATCGAGTGTCAAGTACGGCTACGAACTTTCCGGGGACGCCCTCTCCCATCTATTGGAACTTGCCGGAACAAGAGAAAAAGAAGCCCCGTTAAGAAGGCTGATCGAATCCCCGTTTTTCCTTGTGAAGAGCTGCTGGTTATACGAACACGCCCCTTATTTTTATTTTTTCGGCGAGTGGGATCCGAAGGACCTTGACTCATTGATAATAGACTTTGCCAGTCAGTACGAGACCCGTTTTTTGAAGAACAGGGTTGATATTGAAACATGGGAAAAAACAGAAAATCCAAGGCGCGTTATAGCTACGACATTCTGGGAAAGCAAGATCATTGATCCGCTTCTGTTAGTCAGGAAAGCCATGGATGATAATCTTGAAGGAATTGAAATCTGTTTTGATTTTCATCCATTCAATTACAGCAAGCTGCTCCCGGAGGAACTGACGAGAGAAAAACGGGAACAGATAAAAGAGGCATGTATTAGAAGTGGAACAAAAATTGATATCCACTCGCCCATTGTGGGCCCGTATACTCCTTCCCCCGACCCATCCAAGGGGAAGCAACGATTTTTTGATCCCACACGATGTATTGAAGTCCAGCATGACGTCATTGAACTGGCAAAGGATATTGGAGCGGGATCCGTTGTTTTCCACTTTATTGACAGCGCTAACCTGAAAAAAATTGCCGGTCTGATTGAAAAGGCGGGCGGAAGCGACGTAAGGATAACCATTGAGAACTACTGCCAGACTAAACAGTGCCAGAATTCGGATATGTTCATCGCATGTATGGATGAAATCTTCCATTCCCTTCCCAAAGAAGTAAGAGAAAAAAATTTCGGGTTAACTTTGGATGTGGGCCATTTGAATATTGAGGGGCAGGATCCCTTGGTGGGTGCCGAGAAAATAGGAACCTGGTGCCTGGCAAACGGCATATATCTTCGCATGCACGCTACCGATAATTATGGAAACCTCCTTTTCAGTCCACCCGCTTTCAGTGCCGACGTCCATAGTAACGTCTCAGGCCGAGGGGTAAACAATGCACTGATTATAAAGCTTTTACGCAGCATGGGGATCAAATTCGATACCGTTGCGGAACAGATCCAACCCCTTACACCGGAAGACGTTGCCACCATACATAACGCACAGACCTATCCCCTTGCTAAGACCTATGAGTCTTTTGTAAAGGAGGGTAAGGAGAGGTTGCCCGTTGCGGAATCAGGTGCGCTTATAGGCCCTGAGATTGTGAAAGAAAAGGCCTATCAATTTTTAGCGGGAATGGAAGGTATAACTTCGCTTCGAGAATACCTTGTCTACAGAAAAATCCAGGAGAAAAAGAATTTATCCGTTGATGAGGCAAAAAGGATATCCCAGGAATTTATAAAGATGCCTCAGAAACTGAGGGCGGACCTGACCACATACATAGACGATCTATTGCTGCCGATACAGAGTGAAAACGGCGCCATACAGAAGAATGTGCTGGATATGGTCTGCCAGAATATAGCCGGGGCCGTATTCGGGACCATCAGCAATGAACATCTGAACCGGATTTTCGATCGAGAAAGGGTCTACCAAAAAGGGGATACTATCTGTGAGCAGAACAGTGTTGGACACGAGATGTATTACTTGAAGGAGGGCGAAGTGGCCGTCTACGTTAACGCATCTCGTGTGGCTTTATTAGGGCCCGGAGAAATATTCGGCGAGATGAGCCTGTTTTACAATATTAATAAATCGGCTACCATCAAGGCCTCCGGTGAAAAAACAAAGGTCGGGGTATTAACACGCAAAGGCCTGGAAAACCTGTTCAAAAGCGGCCAGCCATATGCCCATGATCTGATCTACCGGCTTTATAATATCCTCCCTGAGAGGCTAAGAAATCTTAATGACAAGTATAAGACCGCAATTCGGACTCTTCATCTCATCTTTGACGGGAATGAAAAGAGGATCCCAAGCCTTGCCCATATAACCATGGATATCAAACGTGAAGAAGCGGACCTCTTCCCCAATTTGTCTCAAGACGAGGCAACAAGTATTTATCAGGAGATAAAGGTATTTGATACGGACCAGTCTGTTTTTTCAGAAGGAGATCAGGGGGACGGGGCCTATTTTATTATTGAGGGAAAGGTTAAGGTAATTACCCAGTCCCATGATTTCAAGGAGATACTCTTGGGCGAACTGGGCGAAGGCGAGATCTTTGGTGAAATGGCCCTAATAGATGCCAAATCGCGGTCCGCGTCTGTCGTGACCCTTGCCCCGTGCAAGATGGCCTTTATTGCCAAAAAACCGTTTAACGAATTCATTGAAGCCAGGTCTGACCTGGCTTTCCGTTTCATGGGTTTTACATGTTTATCGCTTTTCAGGCACATCCTTAGGTTAGACAGGCTCTATTCGGATATCAAAAAAGGAATTAACGGTTTCTGAAGAAAAGAGATATGGGTTTTTCGGGCATAGGAGGGAACTGAGGGGTTAAGCGTTTTCCCGAATACTCCTGGAAAGGCGCTGGATCAAAGTCATGGCAAAGGTTTTCAGGAAGAGTAGTTGCATGGATTTTGAAGCCCTGTCTAACAAGGTTGCGCTGATTTTCATCAAGTTACAATCAGTTTCAGCCAATACCGTTGCTGCACGGGCCTGACCGCTAAGATAGGACATCTCTCCAAAACATTCTCCCCTGCCGATTCGGGCGATAACCTTATCTTTTTTACGGACCACAGCCTTTCCGCTGAGGATAATAAAAAAAGAATCGTCAATCTCCCCTTCGGCCACTACGATCTTGCCTTTGCGAATCTTGATAACATTGCTTGCCTTCAGGATCTCTCTCACCTGATTTTTGTTGAAATGCTCGAAAAAGGGAGCACTGTGTACGTAATCAATCACATCCTCAACTTTTGAGCTTTTAATGATCCCTTTCAGGCCCCTTAAGGCAACTCTCAGATCATAGGCAAAATCCCCGCAGGTCTGATATCGCTCATTGGGATCCTTGGCAAGGGCCTTCTTCGTAATCTTTTCTATTATTGCAGGGATTTGCGGACGGATTTCCCGCATGGGAACCGGGTCCTCTCTGGCGATTTTATACATTATGGAAAAATGATTTTCCCCCGAAAAGGCCAGTTCACCGGTAAGGAGCGCATACAACACACACCCCAAGGAAAAGATATCGCTTTTGTCATCAACCGGCTGGTCTCTCACCTGTTCAGGGGACATGTAACTGGGGGACCCCACAATACCATGGGAAGCGGTCTGATCCGATTTGATTTTCGCGATACCGAAATCGGTTATTTTAACGTATCCTGCCTTATTGATCATAATATTTGAAGGCTTGATGTCCCTGTGGATCACTCCTTTTTTATGGGCATAATCAAGGGCCTTACAGGCCACAAAGATAATCTGTACAACATTACTGGTGGGTAGCAGGTACTCCTTATTGCAGAATTTATTGAGTGTTGGACCGTCAATATATTCCATTGTCATGTAACAAAAATCCTTGATTATGCCAACATCGTAAATCGATACAATATTGGGATGCATGAGCCTTCCCACTGACTGGGATTCGTTAAAAAACTGCTTCCGATATTTGTCGGCCTTCTCTCCCACAACATCGGCGGAAGGCCTGGAAATCTTGACGCCCACATTTCTATTGATATAGGGGTCCTTGGCCAAGTAAACTACTCCCATACTGCCCTGGCCCACTTTTTTTATGATTTGATACCTGTCAATAGTATCAACATCCGAGATATCATCGAGAAACTTGTTGTCGACCGGGCCGGCCTTTTTGCCACCACCCAAAAACTTGAGTTTTAACCAACCGGTTACTCCATGCTTTTTGGGTTCGGCTTTTTCTGCTTTTTGTTGTTCTGCCAAGTTTGACAACCTCGCTTTACTCCTCAGTCCTCACCAGATAATACGTGGATGAGTATTAGTACAAAAGAGATTTAAAAGTACATATATACCATTGCCCTTACGTTTACACCTGCAAAATTTTGGCGGTAAGACTCAAGAATGCGTTTTCCACACCCTCGCCGGTTTTCGCGCTGGTTTCGACCACGGCCCAACCATTCTTCGACAGCTCATCAATGGCCTGACTTTTAATCTCCCACTCATTTTTTAGATCCGTTTTGTTCAAGACAAGAACGAACGGTACCTCGCCAATTTCCTCATCCACTCTTTTACGAAGCGCAAGGGCCGTATCCAGGGTGTCCTTTCGTGTCCCATCCACTACCAAAAAGTAGCCTGACGCATCGGCCAAATAAGATGTCTGAACCCTACGGAATTCATCCTGTCCATATATATCCCAAAGCATAAGATATACTTCCTGGTCTCCTATTTCCACGGTTTTTTTGTCGATCATTACACCTATAGTGGTCTGGTATTTTCTAGGGAAGCTACTGCTCACAAAACGTTGAACCAGGCTGGTCTTCCCCACTGCAAAGGAACCTAACATACACAATTTTTTCCTGATCATGGACACACACCCCTTGGTTTAAATTAAAAAACATTTTCTTGTGGCCCTTTTGGGGTAAAAGTGATCAGGGCGTTTTCACTTTAATCATGGCATATTTTCACGTTTTCATTTTTTTTGAAAAAATTGTGGAGTATGCCACACAATTCCAATAGACTTGATTTTATCGAAAATCTGCATCAAATGATAGTGTTTTTTGACATTTCTCAAATCGCACGGTCGTTTTCTGCCCGCCTTGATTTCCCTCACAGGGTGGCGCGGCGCTCAAGGCGTGTAAATGAGAAGTATTTTTATAGATGATTGGATCCCTCTATTTCTGAACAGTTTCCGGAAATGTCAAATGCGGATTTTCTAATTTACGGAAAAAGGCCCGCTCCTGAACCTCCGGGGCCATAATATGAGCATCAAGAAAAAAAGCGAGGCCATTAATGAATGGCCCCGCCATTGCTCTTCGTTTTTATTACAAAACACAAAAAAATCAGAAATAATAGGATGGCAAACCAGGTAAATCAAGTTGATGATTGAATACGAAATATTCCTGTGAGGGCAAGCCACGGCATTCCTAAACAACCTAAGTCGCCGGTTATGGTTCATATCCTTTGCCGTAGTATCAAAGGTTGTTATGGCAGCTTGCCCAAAGGACGTTCGAATGTGAATTTCCCAGGCTCCGTAACAAGTTTTTCCTGCGCGACTTTAGTATCTCCTACGCCTGCCGTAACAGGAAGCGTGACAATGAATAAAGCGGTGCCCAGGATAGTGGCTACAAAACCAAGAGGTCTCAGCACAAAAAGGTCACCAATCATGGACGCTGCCGTGATCTCTGAATCCGCTTCGCTGTCCTGGGCCAGCGCCGGGCTAAGCGTAGCGGTCAAAAAGAAAACGCACAGCAAGATAAATGCAATGGGTCTTTTTTTACAATGATTCATCATTTATTCCCCCCTTTAATCAACAATGGTTTCTTCCTACAAAAAAGAGTAACATGTTTATAACAACCGACATATCAGTGTAATTATATCAAATTGAAACAAATTATGCAAGCATAATCTATGGGTAAATTATTTTCATGAAAACAGGCATAATGAACCCTCTTCAGGGACGCGGTGCTTTGCTTCTTAACGTCCCCAATGGCGGGACCTGTTGATGGATTTTTTGCGAGGTTGTCAAGTTTGATCCATGAAGTTACTCGATCCCTATAAAAACTGCCGTCTCTGTCCGCGTAACTGCGGCGCAAACAGGCTCGTTAGCAGTAAAACAGATCTGTCAGGGTTTTGCGGAGAAACATGCCAGCTAAGGGTGGCCTATGTGGGGCCGCATTTTGGTGAAGAGCCTCCAATTACCGGCAGCAAGGGTTCCGGAGGGGTCTTTTTTTCAGGATGTTCTCTTAAGTGTTCATATTGCCAGAATCATCAGATTTCCCATCATGGCCTGGGTATGATAATGAGTTTGGAAAAACTGTTTGAAAAAGTGGAACAGATGATATTGAAGGATCGCGTTCACAATATCAATTTCGTGACCCCGGACCATTTTTTCCCCCATGTCTTTGATCTTGTCACCCTCTTGAGAGAAAAGGGCCTTGATCTTCCCATAGTCTACAACCTGTCCGGTTACCAGTCCGTAGAAACGTTAAAGGTCGCAGCGGATTACGCCAGTATTTACCTCCCCGACTTCAAATATTCGGACTCATCTCTGGCAGGAAGGCTTTCAAAATGCGAGGATTATCCGGGGGTGGCACTTGCGGCGATCGCGGAAATGATAATGCAAAAAGGCTTTCTTGACGCCGGTCATAGCGGCTCGTGCAGGGCCAAAAGGGGTGTCCTGGTCAGGCACCTGATATTGCCCGGAAAAATGGAAAATTCAATAAACGCCCTGACAAGTCTTTTTGTGGAGTTTGGCAAAGGATTGCCGTTGAGCCTCATGTCCCAGTACCATCCCGCGGTTTACCAGAAAGATGAGGACCTGAACCGGTTTGTCTCGGAAGAAGAATTTGACCGGGTCTATTCCCATGCAATTGAGCTTGGGTTTGAGCATCTTTTTGTCCAGTTCCCGGATAAGGATCCATGGCCCCGGCCCCGAAAGTCGTCATTCTTCCCCGATTTTCGGCAGCCTGATCCTTTCAGTTCATAAAATTGATGGACTCGGAACAAGAAAGTTTATCTATCCTGGAGATTATGTTTGGTTATCAGTCTGGATAGGTAAGTCCTTTGAATGTCCATGTTTTTTGCCGCTTTGCTTCGGTTGCCCCCGGTATGCTTCAGGTTTATGACAATAAAGTCCTTTTTAAAACTGTCAACGGCTTCCTTGAGCGTTAAACCAACTTCCATGGCCGGATAACTTGTTTTTGGCTCGGAAATAGGTAAGTCCTTCGGCAGGATTTCATGATGATTACCCATTACAACGGCCCGTTCCAAGGCGTTACCTAACTCTCTTACATTACCTGGCCAGTCATATTCGAGGATCTTCTCCATGGCCTTTTCTGAAATCGTCAAATGCGGAAGCCCCCTTTCTTTTTCAAAATTGTCCAGGAAATGACTGGCAAGTAGGGGGATGTCCTCTTTTCTTTCCCGCAGGGCGGGCATATGGAGTTGAACCACATTCAGCCGGTAGAATAGGTCTTCTCGAAATTTCCCTTTTGTGATTTCTTGAGTAATGTCCTTGTTTGTGGCCGAGATGACCCTGACATCCACTGAAATGGGGACATTGCCTCCAACCCTGTAAAAAAGACCCTCTTGCAACACCCTCAGCAGCTTTGCCTGCATTCCGGGGGACATTTCTCCTATTTCATCTAAGAAAAGGGTGCCGCCGTCAGCAAGTTCAAACTTTCCGATTTTGCGCTCCGTGGCACCTGTAAAGGCCCCCTTTTCGTGACCGAACAACTCGGCTTCAAGCAGGGTTTCAGTCAAAGCGGCACAATTCAGCACAACCATTGTACTGTGTTTTCTGGGTCCGGCCCGGTGGATCAACCTGGCTAAAAGTTCCTTTCCCGTCCCGCTCTCTCCCAGGATCAATGTGCTTGTCTTTGAGTTGGCCACCTTGAAAGCATCGGATACGACCTTCTCCAGGCTTTTGCTTTCTCCTATGATCTGGTGCTTTTTCCCGATCTCCTGTTTTAGATCCCTGTTTTCCCTTTTGACCCGGTCAATCTTCCGTGCATTGCAGATCGCCATGGAGGCCAAGTCCGCGAACACGGTCAACATCTTCATGTCCTCATTCTGAATGGGACTCCCGTCTTCCTTGTCTATGATCTCAACGACCCCGATGATTTCACTTCCCACCTTCATGGGCACACAGGCAATAGAACGCGTCTCAAAACCTATGGATTCGCTGATTTGTTTGTACCACCTGGGGTCCTTGCTCACATCGGGGATAAGAAGAGGTTCTCCCTTTTCAGCCACAAATCCTGCGATTCCCTGGCCCACATCAATTTCATACTTTCTGACTTCCTCGCTTTTTTCCCCCGTGGCCACCTTAAAGTAGAGCTTCCCTGTCTTCTTTTCCAGTAACAAGAGGGAACTGGCCTTGGCCTCCATAATTCCGGTGGCCGTGTCTATGATGAGTTCCAAAAGTCGATCTAAATCAAGCACTGAATTGACCCATGTGGTGATTTCCTTCACGCAGGCTATTGGTGATTCGGAATTTTTTGATATTCCGTTCATAGTTCTTCCTCCGAATGCCGCGGCATCGTTAATGTTTTTCCTTAAATATAGCAAAAAATCACATGAACGTATACTTTTTTATCCACATCCAATGAACCTGTAAAAAATAGAGTACAGTAACGTCGTGGCCGGATTTCGGCTCGTAGAGCCCGGGGCTCGGTGAAAGGGCAGGGCCTGCGCCTTGAGGGAATCGAAGAAAAGACCGCCTAAATCTTTCATCATGTTTAACTGCTTTTTGAATTTGGATTATTATGACCTGAAAAAATAGAGATTTCACGCCGTTTCCCGGCTTTCCAATGGACCTTGACCCATCTTTTTTAATGAGGAACCGTATTACAAACTGTAAACCTGTATGGAATTCTGCAATTTTGTATCCAATTTCATACGGACCGATGGAAGGGAAGTTCCGAGTTTACAGGGATAACCTGTAATTTTCACTGATAAATCAATAGCTTTTCACGTTTTCTTGGTGGATTGTTCAATCAGGCACGCCTTTTGCTTAATCTAAAGAGCAACACAAGGAAATTTTCTTTGTGCCGGACTTCATGCAAAAACGCTTTTTGACTGGTGGTCGTAATGTATGATCAAGAACACATAAGGTCTCTGGTAAAAGAGGCGCAGCTTTATCAAACCCAGGGCCTTTTGGCGGAATCCAGGGAAAAATATCTGAACGTCCTTCAATTCATTGAGGGAGATCGGCAATCTTTAACTCATGGTCAACTCGTAGGCGTTGTTAAGAACAGGATCCGGGCCGTGGAAAATAACATGACCGAGATTGATCAGGCAACAATGACTCCGGAACTCTCGCATAGTGTTCAAAACCTTATTAACAGAGTGTTTGCAGTCTCTACTGATAAGGAGAAGGCTGAGTTCAAGGGAGCTGTTGCCCTGGCCAAATTCGGTCAGTATGAACGGGCCCTGGAAGAATTTCACGGACTGCTGAAAAAAGGCGCCATGCCGGTTATTGCGGCCAAGAATATTATTATGTGTCATCTGAGCTTCTCTTCAGCGGAAGCGGCCGCAGGTCAATTCGAACAATGGGTTTCTCGCGATATGTTTTCCAAGGACGATCTGAAAGAGATACGATCATTTCTTAAGAACGCCCTGGAGAAAAACGGCATTGAGGCCAGGCTCTCCGAAATTGATGAACCACCCCTTGAACCGGATGAAATCGAGGAGGAAGAAGATAAAGGTGTACTTGCAATATCTTCAATCTGTGTTCCATTGGAAGAAGGGCCGTTAAAAGGCGATATGGTGGAATTCGATGTCACATTTCAGACCGGCAACATTATCAGCCTGTTTGTGAGGGCAAACCAGAAAGACATCCTGGATATTTTCAGGCTTGGAAACAGTCTACCTTACATACAGTGCTATTCACCAGGCGCGATCTTCAGATGCAGCGGCACGGTCTTCGGAAAGACCAGAATAAACTCTGGTCTTAAAAAAGGGGATTACGTCCTGGAAATGATATTGATGGCTTCGTGAAAGTCCATCAATCCCCCACAGCGGTAGGGTGTGGGTTATCAATCTATTAAGTGATCAGTAATTTTTAAATGAAGAGACTAACTGTTTCATCCGTTTTGGCCCGTCTCCATAAGATTCTGAGATGGGTTTTTTAGAGGTTTATTATGGAAATGAAATCGGAGTTTTCAGGCGGCCTTTGCTTTATAAGTCTTTCTGACCTTCTCCAAATACTTGGCGGAAATCATGCCACCGGAACCCTGGAAATTACCACTCAATATGCCCCGGCGCCCGGCAGAATATATTTCGTGGAGGGCAGCCCCGTCAATGCATCCATGGGTCCTTTGCATGGTTTGGATGCCATTTACGCACTATTTGGATGGACTGAAGGAGAATTCGAATTTCGTGCAGGGAATGTCCAGGTAGGGCATGTGATCAAAAACAGCCGAATGCAGATTACACTCGATGCCCTCAGAATGCTGGATGACGGAATGATCGAAAAAGTGGGGCCGGCCGCTTCCGATGTGTCAATCGTAAGTGTTTGCGGACTCGAACATGACAAAGGTAGGCGATTATCTGTTAATAAAGGGCCCTTAATAGACTATACATACGTGATTGCTGAAGAACTTTTTCACGATGGCGATGTAATTGTAAAAGAGGGTAACTACGGAAATTGGATCTGGGTTATACTGGAAGGCATGGTCAACATAACAAGGGAAACGTCCAAAGGCTCTGTTCCGGTAGCCAGGCTCGGACAGGGATGTTTTATCGGAACACTCGTATCTCTGTTGCACGGGGACAACACCCGCACTGCGTCTGTAACGGCGTCGGGCAAAGTCCAATTAGGACTTCTTGATACACAGCGTCTTGCCGGAGAGTATGCGTCTCTTTCTTCCGACTTCAGGGGTCTCCTGTTCAGTCTGGCCGGGAGATTGGGGAAGATTACGGACAGCACGGTGAACCTGTTCCAGAAAAGTTGTAATACCGATGTCCTGACAAGAGGAAAGCAGGTTATTGTAGAAAAAGGATCTTCAAACGAGGAGATATTCACCATAATCGAGGGTGAGACCTATCTGATCGGAAAGACCCCAAAGGGGGATTTGCCGCTGTTTGCTCTTCAGAAAAATGATGTTTTCGGATCTGTGCCTTTCATGGATTTTGGCCATGAACCCCGCAGTGTGGAGGTGCTGGCATCACAGGATCTGAAGGTGGATAAACTGGACCCGGAAAAACTTCGAGATGAGTTTAATCAGCTTTCAGGGACATTCAAAAACCTGATTTTTGACCTCGGGACCTGTGTATCGGTTACAACAAGGCTGGCGTGTCAACTATGAAGCATTCTTTTGGTCACTCATTCATTTTTTCCCTTGTCACTTCAGACCTTGGCTGCTCAGGAAAACAACTTTATTGGCAACTAATTTCAATGCAATTTTTTTTGACGAATCCCCCCAGGTACAACTCTTCGTATTTAAAATTGACTTGCATTCACTGGGCTGTCCCAGGATTTTTATAACCTCTTCATAGTCCATACCCAATGACAGATTATCATAATTATCCTGGTTGACCTTGGAACAGCCGAAAGCTATCAAAATGATGGCAGCAAGAAAGAATGTCAGGCCTTTCCGGATTGTCTTCTTTGCCATTTTGCGTATCCCTCCTTTTTATTGTTGATCCTTTGGCTCATTCAAGGAAACCAGAATTATGGTTCATCCGGTTAATGAGTACGCCTCAAAACGACACATGATTGCGAAGTTGAAGGTTGAAGCGGTCTTTTCGTAGTGACTGCTGAAATCACCCCCGCGTAGCGGGATCTTCGACACGCCGAGAAGCCCGGAATCGAAGAAAAGACTGGTTCAACCTTCCCATATGACAAATTCATGCTTGAATAGCTTTGCGGTACTCATTAACCGGATGATCCAATTATTTTTCTTGCCTATTTTCGCTCTATTGTTTATACCATTCAAGACCAAGAGAATAAAATAGTTAAGTTATTTCAAGTCATTACAAATTCACCTCTAACCGTAATCTATTTGGGAGTAGTTGGTATGCAGGAAATGGAAAAAGAATCTGAAAAATACATGGAAAACTATCTGAAACCGACGTCTGCGATAGACTCAGACAACGGGAGTATCATTGAGACCGCGGGAAATTTGACAAAGGGGTGCACTACGGATGCGGAAAAAGCAGTAAAGCTCTTCTACTTTGTTCGGGATTCAGTCCATTACAACGTCTTTATGATATCAGTATTCAAGGAGGACTTTGTGGCATCCCGGGTCCTGAAGTGGGGTAAGGGCTACTGTGTCCAGAAGGCGGTTCTTCTTACGGCCCTTGGAAGGGCCTCCGGCATTCC
>Ga0255419_10054_pt1 | contig 22224 bp, 16 predicted proteins | sample ANMaggSeSYBR02J3_FD_182658 | JGI IMG/M metagenome (GOLD analysis project Ga0255419, IMG submission 182658) | Sediment cell enrichment communities from methane seep in Santa Monica Basin, California, United Staets - ANME aggregate JGI... | ecosystem: Environmental > Aquatic > Marine > Cold seeps >...
TGCCCAACTCTTCCATGATGAAACCGGAAGTAGTGAATATGCCGGTGCCCACCATATTGGCAATTACCAAAATGGTTGCCGAAAAAAGACCGATTTCTCTTTTCAGATGATGATTGTTCAGTCTGTTTTTCAGAGTTATTCTCCTTTTTCGAGTTTCATTTCATGAGTCAAGAAGTCTCCAACATAGATCAAATGTTCAAACGGCAGACTTTGATCTCCCAACTTGTTCACGATATTCTCAAGGGTTCCACGAATTACACGTTCCTTTTCCTGGTATCCGGCACAGGCAACAAGAGCAATAGGTGTCTGCGGCGAGTAATGAGTGGTAAGCTTTGCCACCAGATCCTTTAGTTTGGTGTTCCTAACTGTCGGCATAAAGATCACCATAGTCGCTTGGTGCCTCGCCAATTTTTCAAGCGTGTCCTTTTTTGACATCTCGGGAAGGTCCGGCATGGTTAAGATAACCGATTTTGTATGTCTCCCGGAGGTTACTCCCTTTTTCAGGGCTGCATTAGCGGCATTAAAAGAGCTGAGACCGGGTACAACGGTTGGGCTTATGTCCTCGAATTCTTCCAGAATCCATGACCAGGGACCGTAAATGAGAGGGTCTGCGTGGTCCAGAATAGCCACGGTTTTTTCCTCATTAATTGCCTGACGCACTTTAATGATAATTTGCTCGCGAGCCTTTTCGCTGGCCCGAAATTTTTCGAGTTCCTTACCTTGAAAATCGGATCCTTTTTTCCCGTAGCCGTGCCATATCCAGACACCATCCGGTGGACTCACCACCTCTTTACTGTTGAGAACGTTGGAAAATCTTTCCTTGAGACTTTTCGAGCAGATGATCAAATTCGCCTCTTGGACAATGTCCATTGCCCTGAAGGTAGCCAGGTCAGAATCGCCGGGCCCCATGCCAACCAGGCATAACTCCTCTTTGTTTGTTTCTGCTGACCTGTCTTTTATGTCAACGTGCTGACAACTTAGTGATAAAAACAGAACTACAAGACTTGACGATAATATTTGGAATAATGCTCTTTTCGGTTCCATTATCTTCACAACGATTCCTTTCGGTTGTTAGTTGTATATATTTTCAGTAAAAAGCTGACACATAAAATTTCTATTAAAATTTTCAGCAGATAGCTAATTATTTTTCCACTTAAAGTTCAGATTTTCTCCAACGTAAACTAAATGCTCGAAAGGGAGTTTCTGGTTTTCTGTTTTGTCCAGGATGGTTTGAAGTGTCCCCCTTATAACGTATTCTTTTTCCTTGTAGCCGGCATAACAGACAATAGCGACAGGGGTATGTGGTGGATAATGCGTGGAAAGCTTCTCTATAAGGTCTTTAAGCTCAAGGCCCATTGTGAAAACGACCATGGTAACCTGGTGCCTGGCAAGATTTCCAATAGTGTCTTTTGTCCCGGGCCAGTCGTCTGCGGTCAGAATAGTCGATTTAACCATATCGCTCCATGTAACATCCTTTTTCAGGACAGCATGCCCAGCGTTAAAGCAACTTATTCCCGGCACTACCACTGGATCGATATCCTGAAACTCTTCAAGGGTCCAGCTCCACGGTCCGTAGATGAGTGGATCGCCACTTGCCAGAACTGCCACTCTCTTTCCTTCTTTTATTGCCTCACGTATTTTCGTGATAACCTGGCCACGCGTCTTTTCGCTGGATTGAAATTTTTCAAGCTGTTTGCCTTGAAAATCAGCCGCTTTTTTTCCGTAACCGAACCATATCCAGCTATTCACCGGTATGTACATCACCTTTTTCTTTTTGAGAACACGAAAAAATTTTTCATTGAGGCTTTTATGACATATGATCAAATCCGCCTCCTCAACAATTTTCATTGCCCTGAGGGTCGCAAGGTCAGGATCCCCTGGCCCCATACCCACCAGGTAAAAGCTCCCTTTTTCTTTTGTTGCAGCATCACACTGGAGCCAGGTACAAAGATTAACCGAAATAGCCAGAAATAAAATCATTGCTATGGCTACGAACCGACTACCTGAAATTTTTCTTTTGTTGTGCATCACCAAAACCTCCCTTTTTGCTAACGACCTGTTTAAAAAAGCAGTAATCCTATCGTAAAAACAATTGCGAAAACCATATTTTCATTTGACAGGTCGTTCCTTCTTTAAAATGTATAGCTTACGTTGATTCCAAAGGTTCTTTCCGGCGCAGGAATAAGGTATATTTCTTCGTATTCCTTGTCAAACAGATTGGTTATATAACCTTTAAGCCTCAGTTTCTTGTTCCGAAAAGACTGTTCAAGCCCCAGATCCATGGTCACAAAACCATCGATCTTCTTGTTTAAACTTGTTTTCCTGTCGTCCACATATCTGATGTCGGCCATAATTGTCGTATCTTCCCATGGATCCCATTCAAGACCCAGATTGGCTTTGTGTCGTGGGAGCTGGTACACGTCAATTCGGGCTTCGTCCTCCAGAACCCGCATAGGTCCTAAGTCGTAGTCCTGGTAAGTGTAGTTGATGTAGCCACCGAGGCGTTCAAATATTTCAAAGTTTAATTCCGCTTCTATTCCCTGAAGTCTCAGATAATTAGCATTGAAAAGTGAATCAGATAGCGGTCTACCGGCCATTTCAGCCGCACGGGGATTAAGAGCGTGATTATAAACGATATAGTTATCCACGTCGTAATAATAGTAAGTTAATTGAATACTGTTCTTGTTACCGAGTTCTTTTGACACGCCTACCTCGTATTCCATGGCTGTCTCATTTTCGAGGTTTTCGCCGGTGGAGTATCCCATCCAGCAGTATTCCATCCAAGTCGGCACCCGAAAGGCTTTGCTGATGTATACAAAACCTTTTGTGCCCGGCACAAATTCGTAGGTCAGTTGAGATTTCGGCGACCATTCGTCTATGTCGCCCTTAAAGGCTGTAAAATCCATATCTGCATAGTCGTATCGTAGCCCCAGAGTAAGATTCAGAGCTTCATTAATCTGCCATGAATCTTCTATATAACCTGCCCGATGCTCTATCTTTTTCTGTCTGTCAGCCTCCGTGGGGCCCAGGGGCGGTCTGTGCATACAATACTCGCCGTACAGATTCTTACCGTCAAACCCAAAGGTGACGTGGTGGTTATCAAACAAGCTTACTCGATTCTGGACAATCCATCCGTAGTCATCAAAGATAAAATCCCAGCAATGCTTACGATAATCACCTATGAAAAATTGGTTCATAACTTGATTCCTGTCTTCTCTGGTTTTATAAAGATGTATCTTCCAGTCACCAAGTTTTGTGGGTTGTTCGAAAATCAAATCAAAATACTGAGTCGTTCGATCGAAAAAATTTTCGCCACCTGAATAATATGGGGTACCAAAAGCATCGACGGGTATATCGGGATAAGAAGAATCGTAATCGGATCTGGAAGGGTCATTTACCACAAAAAGGCCTTTGTCCTGATTGCTGATTTTATATCCGAGGGTCAAACGGCCATCAAAGGGAAAAAGATAGGATAGTCTGCCAGTGAAGCCCCTGATTTCGTAATCGCTGTTTCTGAGATAGCCGTCAGAGGATCGATACCCGCCGGCCAACGCGTAACCAAGGGAGTCTGCATTCCCCGTCAGTCTGACTGTATATGATTGAGTATCATAAGAGGAATAATCGGCATCCATGACAACTTCCGGCTTCATATCCTCTCTTGTCCCACCTTTTTTAGTGACAATGTTAATGGTTCCGCCGATAGTTTCTCCGTAAACGGCAGAATGAGCGCCGCGCATGACTTCTATCCTCTCTACGTTCTCAAGAGAAAGCGATGTCCAATCAACCAGCGTGTCACCGAATCCGCCTGAATTTCTGATCGGCCTCCCATCTATCCGGACCATGAACCTTCTCCCGCCGAATCCTCTTATTTTTACAGCATCCCTATCATCAGAAAGAGCCAGGGTAGTCCTTTGGATGTCGACTCCGGCTATGCCCTGCAAGATATCCTGAATCGTTTCCTTGTGTCCTGGACCACGATAGGTATCTAAATCAATAGAGGTGGTACCCGGCTCAATGGCAATTCCTTTAGTCCCGCCCTGATCCGCTGTCACTACCACTCTGCCGATCTGATGGACGGTCTCTTGCTTATCTCTATTCTGTTCTCCCATCTCATTTGCCCAGATTGGCGAAGACAGGACAAAAGATAGTATGCCTGAAATCATAACAATCAATCTAAAATAAAACATCTCATCTTCCCTCGCTTTCTAAATTATTTTTGCTCAAGTCCTAAATTTTGCTCTCACATGATTCCTTTTGTTCACTCACCTCCTTTCAAAGTTTGATCAGCAAGAAAGGCTGCGTATCTTCTTTGTCTCTTTCAAATATAGAGAACTCCATATAGCATCCTGGCTCCTAATAAAGCTAAAATTATACCGCTTATTCTTTGCATAAAACGTCTATGCTGAGGAATACGAAGTAATATTTTTTGGGAAAACCATCCTGCTGCGCCGCCAAAAAAACATAGTGGAAATATGGATGTTCCGATACTAAACATGAACGCAATAAATCCGCCAGTAAAGACGGAGTGCGTTGTTGACGAATATAACAATATACCGGTGAGCGGCGGACATGGAGTCAAGCTGATTACGATACCCATGATAATCAAATGAAGATAAGCGTTTTGCACTGATATTCTCTTGCTTATGCTTCGGCCCCTTTGTATACAAGACCGAAGTGGACTTAAGATAACAATGATGCCTATCAGGAATAAAATCAGACCGGTTATAAACAATATTAGCCTGGGATTTATCTCCTCGCACAGAAGGCTTCCAATATATCCGCATAGTCCCCCTAAAAAAGTATAAGTAACAATCCTGGAAAGGGAAAATATAAAGGCGGCTTTAAGTCCTTTGCCAAACCCTTGCTGCATGCCCATGATATATGTGCCAAGATAGGGCAAACATGAAAGGCTGCAGAACGTCATGCCATAAAAAAGACCTGCAATGAGCACACCCCAATAAGGGTTTGCAAACCCTTTAAAGAACTCAATATAAGGTAAAAGCTCTTGCGTACTCATTCATGGCTCCTTGAATCTTCTTCCGTCAAAAAGCCTCGCTTGCCATCAGGGCTGCACCGAGTGCAACTGTAATTTGAGGAGTCGAGGGGACATATATATCGGTAGCCAGTTCATCTTCCAGCACTTTAACCAACCCCTTATTAAGAGCCGGTCCTCCGTCAAAAAATACAATATCTATCAATCCAACACTTTTGACCATTCTGGCTATCCGTATGGCTATTGAGCAATGTGCCCCGGCGATGATCTCGCTTTTATTCTTTTTTCTGGCCACCAGAGAAATTATCTCAGATTCGGCAAAGACAGCGCATGTGCTGTTGATCTTAATAGGCGCTCCTGCGTTGAGGGATAACTCGCCTAAATCTGTGACATTGATTTCAAGGATGCGGGTTACTGTTTCAAGGAAACGTCCAGTGCCCGCAGCACATTTATCATTCATGGTAAAATTCTTTGTCATCCCATCTTCATCCACGGCTATGACTTTACTGTCCTGACCGCCAATATTAATGACAGTCCTTACTTTTTCTTCATTCTTGCGCATTAACCAGACGGCGCCTCTCACATTGGCAGTGATTTCACTGATCGTATTGTCGGCAAAGCATATCAGTCTTCGTCCATAGCCGGTAGAGGTGATACCCTTGATATGTTGTCGATCAAGGTTAAGTTCCTTCAGTAATGCAGTTAAGGCATTTTGAGCTGTTTCTTCACACTGCACCCCTGTCGGCATAATCCTGTAGCCGATCATTTTTCCATCATTGATTACAACCAGCTTGGTCGTTGCTGAACCAATATCCACCCCCAGAAAACAATCCATGCTATCTCCTTCTTCCCTTAATCGTTTCAATGAATGCCTCAATCCTTGTCCTGATCTGCTCCACGTCTTCAGGGCTGAAATCCGTTTCAATTTTAAGCTGGGGGATTCCCTTGTCTTTTAGCATCTCTTCGATGGTTTTCATTTCCGCATCGTAGGGGTGACAACCTTTAAGGATATGATAGATTACCCCTTCCACCTGATAGTCGTCACTCATCTGCGAAATTCGATTCCGTCGGTCAAGGGTGTCGGAAAAGATCGGGCAGGTGCAAGGCAGGAGATACCGATCAGCAATGGCGTGGATCATGTCTGACATTGATAGCTCGTCGAGCGCCACCATATCATGAAGGTATCGATTGGATGTACAAAATTCATCAGCAACCAAAATTCCTCCGGATTCCTCAATAAGAACGGGCATCTTCCAGTTGGGAAAAATGATGGGCGAGCCGGTCAAAAGTATCCTGGGTGCACTGGATGAACAAACAGTTTTCCCGGAACAAAGCCTTTCTTCCAGTTCATCATTTAATCCTTTCACGGCTTCGGTCCAGGATTCTACATGGTCATAAAAATATGTATTCATAACTGCCAGAGCATCCTGACCCTGAATAACAGGCAATTGAGACATCCTGACCTTCTCAAACCTGCGAACCTCAATTTGCGCCTTTTGAATGGTCTTGATCGCCTTGCGTAGCCGTGACCTGTTTATCTTAAGACCGGTCAACTTCTGCAGTTCCTGTTTGAACTTGTTGACCTCATTCAGCCAGAATTTTCTTGAGTTTTCGCTTTCCTTGATCCGGGGAAGATCCAGCATCAGGACAGGAACAAATTTTTTCAATATTTCCCCCATCTTTACCTTCCAGTTACAGGTAGCGGGAATGACGACCAGATCGCAGGATTGATAAAGAGGAATAACAGGCATCGCGGAAAATCCTATGGCCGATTTGACCATAGGGCAGGAGATATCAGGAAGATAATCCTCACCGTTTTCCACAGTATCATAGGACCCTGCACATAACCTTACAGGGACAGCCCCGGCAGCGTAGATCAATTCCTCAGGGACAAGGATACAGTATGTGCCGACAACCTTTTGCCCATTTTCCTTTTTCACAATCCGTTTGCTATCTTCTATAAACGCATTGAATAAACGGTCAAAGTAGGCCATATTCTTCGGCCTGGTACGATCCTCATCCATCTTGTCCAGAATCTCTCTTACTGACATGGATAGATGCCGCTTGATTCTCTTTTGAACCCGGTTTAGTTTATTTTGTTTTTCTGACATCTTATGATCATACCTTTTCAAAGGCACCCTGCCTTTTTAAAAAGCCTTTAGCTGTGGAAGGAAAAATGGTCATTCCGGCAAATGTGGCACGCAATGCATTATCCTCAGGACATACCTCAATGCAACGCATGCAGAGCATGCAATCCTGTGTGACTATATCTGTTCTTTCCCTCTCATCCGCAATTTCCCTTATCTCCATAGGACAAACCCTTGAGCAGTTTCCGCACTGGGTACATTTCCGGCCATCCTTTTTCAAAGAGAGTAGACTTGTTTTTTTAAATAAAGAGAGCAAGGCACTCATGGGGCAATAAGAGCAGAAAAAACGTCTTTTTAGAAAAGAAGCAGTGAAGAAAAGAGCCAGGATGATCATTGATAGAGTGGAAAGGACAATTTTGGTGCCGCTGGAAAAATCTATAAAGATATGACTAAAATTACCATCAAACATCGGAAGCAGTGGCTTTGCAGGACATATCTGGCAGAACGGCACGGCCAGATCATCAGTAAGTTTTGGGAGTCCGAAAAAAGAGTTGCCTATCCCTATGGGGAGCAATATCAGCAATACCAGCAGGATATATTTTACTGACTTGTATCTGTCACGGGTCAACCATGAAAATCTGGATAAATCCACATTCATATATGCTCTGAGTTTGCTCAACAGGTCCTGAAGAAAGCCGATGGGACAGACCCATCCGCACCAGGCCGTGTTTAACACAATGACCCACAGAATGAACATCCCCATATACTTGAGCAACAGAATGCCATAACCTCCTAACAACAAAAAGAAAGGCAGTCCTGCGAAGCGTTGTAAAGGGTATAGAAAGCAAAGTCCGGCGCTATACTTCGAATAGACACAGGTCAAAGCAGGAAGGCCTCTGCCGAGGTTGATGAGGACTATGCCGCCATATATCATCAAGATAAAAGATAAAAACTGTATCAATAGCCTGATCCTATCTACCCTCATCTTTTCTCCTCCTCTTTCTTCTAATTGCGGCAGCGCCGCTGATAATCCCGATGCCGAACATGGCAACAAGGTACCCCGTGCTTTTGCTTTCCCAATCGAGCGAAGAAGGGTAAACCATGAGGGGAAGGGTAGCTATATATCGTTGTTTTTCATAAGCCCGGCCATTATGATTTCCTGGCCCATCGACTTCATGTACAGCTATCAAAAGATACTTTTCGACCCTGCTTTTATCTATCTTTCCCTCAGAAAAGGTCTCCTTGATCATAGTAAACCGGCCATCACCTTTTTCATCGGTCTTTATTTGCTTCTGCCAGTTCTTCTCCGTAATTAAAGTCAGGTGAGCGCCTTTTACAGTTTCTCCTTTCAAAAAAACCTTCACTCGAAGCTCATCGCCCGACCGAATCACGTACTGTTGTTGCATATCCTCTACTAAATGCACGATTTCCATTATTGGCCGTCCCTCGTAAAACCCCGCACGTTTAATTTGTTCAGGTTCATCTCTTCTCACCGTATCGCTGTGATTGAGAAAACTGTTCTGCGAAAATAGATGAAAGCGGATACCATTTTCCACGCCATAGTCATTATAAGCGGTGAGCTGGTACCAACCTCCATTTTTGTTGGGAGCCACGACCATGTATGGCCCGCCTTTTTTTCTTAAATTTAAGCCTTTGATACTGCCGTCAGGGTCTTCCAGCCAGAAATGGGTGTTCTGCAAATACGTATTGTTTCTCTTCTTGTCAGGGAAAGAGCCCGAGTAAAGATAGAACATCTCGACCATACCACTTGTAAATGACTTCCCACTGACCTTTTTACTGCTTTTCTCTTCCTTGCCCGATGCATCACTATATTTGCTTTCCCCTGTTTTCTTTGTGAACATGGCCATCATTTCTTCCCGCGACAGCCTTTCCACCCAGAGCATTGTTGCCGCTTCAGCCGTATCGACTGCACCAATGAAAAGCATTTCCACGAGTATCAAACTGACAATAAAATTCTTCATTCCGGTATCTCTTTAACAATAATAACTCCTTTCCGCGTGCTTTTGCGGGAAGATGTTTTCGATGGAAATTTTTTAAAACACATATTTCAGGCTGACCCCATAGTTTCGATCAGGCATAGTGTAACCAAACATCTCCTGGTATTCTTCATCAAAGATGTTGGCAACATAGCCTTTCAGGGTAAGGCTTTTGAAGAATGTGTGTTGCAAAGCTGCGCTGGCTGTAAAAAAGCTATCCATAGGTTGTTCGTTGACAGTTGTCCGCTCCGTAACGTAACTGCCGTCCAGGGAGACCAGACCGTTTTCCCAGGGCTTGATTCTCAAGCCTATGTTTATTTTATGATCAGGCAGCTCGTCCAGGTCAATCCTGTCTGTTTTCGGCAGAGTTTTTCTGTCGATGATGTCGTGCCACTGGCAGGTATAATTGAAAAATACGTTCAGCCAGGACAAAGGTGTAAAATTCGCCACAAATTCAATTCCCTGAAGGTCAACCTCAATGTTGTCCTTAACCCCTGTCGGCCCGCATCCCGGGCCCTTAACTATATAACTTTCCATGTCGTAGAAATAGTAGGAAAGGCTGGTGCGAAATTTTTTCGTATCGTACTCGACACCAATTTCATATTGAACCCCCTCATCTGGATCAAGCCAGCCGCTTGTCGGATCGAAATAGACTTTATTACCTCCTTCCCAATTGGCGTAAGGCGGCCTGAATACCTTTGAAATCGCAATAAAGGCGTCGATGTTTTCGTAAAAATTGTAATTGATACTGAATTTGGGCGAAAACCCGCTATCAGATTTTTGATAATCTCTGCTGGGGTAGCCTACATCGTCATATCTAAACCCAAGCATGGTTTCTATCTTTGGATGAACGAGATATCTGAACTCTAAAAATCCTGCCATCCATTCAAGCCCTGGACTTCTTTCTTTGAAGCTGTTGCCAAAGGAAGAATCCACATTATATTCACTGTAGAGCTTCTGGTAATCAAAACCATAGATAATACCAAAGTTCCCATAGGCCAGGTCATGGGTAAACCTGCCCCCTATAGTCTCATTCCTGTTATAATGATAGATGCCCTTGACGAATTCCATCTTCCTTGTGGGCATGTAGAAAGCATATCTATAGTCTTTGCGTTTAAATTCGTCTTTGGTCTTGTAGAGGTTCAGGGAAAACGTACCGATATTGGTGGGTTGCTCTATCGTAAGGTCAAAATATTCCATCCATTTGGTCCAGTAGTTATCCACGCCAGGTATATAAGGGGTGGTTACCTCTCGAATAATCGGATAATCAGGGTCGTACTGGCTCAAGGGATAATCCGGATCGTTGCACAACGGTATCCCTTTTTCAGTATCAGCAAATTTGTATCCCAGTGTTATTTTGCCGTCTGTGGGCATCACGTAAGTCATACGTCCTGTCATATCCAATGCTTCATAATAATTATTTCTTAAAAAACCGTCCGATTCCGCTCTGTTGAGACCAATGCTCAAAGTAAAGGGTCCCATGCCACCCATGGCATATCCTTTGGCAACATTGGAATCATAACTGGCAAACCCTGCGCTCACGTTCCCTTCGTAGCCTTTTTCCGGGTCTTTTAACTCCTTTCGGGTAATAATGTTGATGACCCCGCCGACAGCCCCGCCATAAAGGGCAGTATTGCCACCCCTGACCACGACGACCTTTTCTACATTTTCTGGGTCAACCGGAACTGGTGTGGTAATATGACCCTCTTTTTGCCATTTTTGCGTTGTTTTACAGGTAGTTACATTAAAATCAAAAAGTGCCATTTTTTTTGCTCTTAATATCATCGTTAAAATATTGATATCTTAACAATAGTTTGCGTAACAGTTTGATTTAATTGACCACATTGATTCCGGTTGACGGTGTTAGGCATCACACAAGTTCCGGTTGAGCCCATTTGGCTCAACCGGAACTGGTGTGGTAAATTGACCCTCTTTTTGCCGTTTTCTCGTTGTTTTACAGGTAGTTATTTCAAAATCAAAAAAGTGCCATTTTTTATTCTTAATACTATCGTTAAAATATTGATATCTTAACAATGGTTTGTGTAACAGATTGATTTTATTGACCACACTGATTCCGGTTGACGGGGTTCGGTGTCACACCAGTTCCGGTTGAGCCAGTATTATTAACCAAAAGATACTCAAAAAAATAAAACAAAGATATATGTTTGAACTATTCTTCTTTCGCCTTTTAGTCATAAGCATAGGAAAATACCCCCTTTTGTCCAATATCCGTTCACCATTTTATGAAAACGGACAATGGTGAACGGATAATGGTGTACGGTTTAACATTTTTCAAAGATTAATGGTAAGACTAGTGGAATAAGAGTGCTCATCAGCCTCAGCTTTATCCGGATAAGGGGTCTTATGGCCTGTTTTGAACATCCACTGTCCTTTGGTGCTCAATCTGACACGAACAATACCCTCAGAATCACTCTCTTCTTCCACTGCCCAATGTTTTTTTTCATCTGTTTTGAAACCCGAATAGATGCCCTGGACCTTGGCCCCGGCAAGGGGCTTACCCCGGAATATAACCTTCACAGGCAAAGTATCGCCCACTTTCAAACTGGCCGGATCTTTCAAAGGAATAATTTCAAGAAGCTCTTCACTTCTTCGGGAAAAGCCGTCTTTCTTTCCCCCGACTTCAATCAATGCCTTGGCATTCATAATGTATTGAAAGCAGGAGACCACATCGGTCACATCTTTTTTGCTTCCCAATTTATGCCCCTTTTTTGTTATGGAAAGAAATCCGGATTTAAGATTAGCAATAATCCGGTAAGTTCCTTTGGTTGTCGGAGTAAATCGGTAGAATGCCGGAAAGATCTTTTCCACAGCTACTTCCTGCCCATTGGGGTCAAGAGCATAGATCCGTTCAATCCAACCTTCCTTTATGGCCTCATGACGGGGATATTTGTGTCCCCAGCCGATCTCTATCCATACTGTTTCTCCCGGGTCAGCTTTATGTTGGTTTGTGTTGAACCAAAGCATGTGGGCTTGTGCAGATGCAGCCGTCAAAGTTATTAGCATGCCTGCCAAAATGATGAAGATTACCTTTTTCATTGTTCTTCCTCCTTTTCTTTTGTTGAACATAAGTTGAGCGATTTTTTGCGAAGATATGTGTTGGGATCTTGATGCATAAGGATTTGCAAAAACCGCAGGCATACCCGTGGATATGTCGAGGATTTTAAAGATGCAGCACATCCTTCCATCTCGCTTACATTTTCTCCAGGTTAGAACTCTGCCGAGTATCCAACATAGTAATAACGGGCGCCCGGGTCGATGACAGACCCGCCTCGCGTCCAGTTGCCCGGCGATTTCTCGTCAAACAGATTATCTATACCGCAGAATAACTCGTGGGTCTTGAACAGTTCATAACCGAGCCTGAGATCAACCTGGGTATAGGTGGTTTTGACCAACTCCCGTGATGGAGCCGGGGCATAAAAATCTATGATCTTCCGGTAATATGTATGAAATTTCGTTTTACCGAAGTATAATGTGCTCCCCAATTTAACCTTATTTTGGGCATAGTCTTGAAGTCTTTCGCCAGTTTCATCATCTATTTTATGCAGATATTCCCACGAGGCAAACAGCTCCCAAAAATCCCACGGCTTGGCGTTAAAGGTAAACTCAATGCCGTCAATTTTCGCCTTATTAACGTTCATATATTCTGAAACAAAATTGAATACAGGACCAGGGCTTACCTTGACGTCAGTTACTTCGGCGCTGATCAGGTTGTCGATTTTTGAATAATGATAAGTGCCTTCCACGCCGAACCTCCTGGTTCTGTAGCCAAGAGCGGCTTCGTAGGTTTCTGATTTTTCCGGTTCAAGGTCAGGATTGCCTATGACATCGAAGACCCGATTTCCCGATGCTCGTTTGAAGCTCGAATACTGTTCGGCGAAATTAGGTGCTTTGAAGCCACAACCATAACCAACCCGAATAAACCAGTTTCCAGGCCGCCAGGACAAGGTAGCTCTCGGATTGGTGGTGTCACCAAAATCGCTGTAGTCGTCATGACGGACACCCGCTACCAGTGTGACATCGTCCCAAATCTGCCATTGGTCCTGCATAAGTATATGGTATAGCTTGCGGGCTGGCACTTTGGAGTATATGGTCTGCTCAATCTTCTGCCTCCTTGCACCGGCACCAAAGGTGGCCGTATGGTTCTTAAAAAAAGAGCGTGTAAAAAAAGTATTCAGTTCAATTTGGTCATAGTCCGTCGATTCTGTTCCGGCCGTGCGATCTGATTCGGCATCATTCCGTCCGAAACCAAGAGCGATATCAAAGATACCAAGATCAGTCTCATTATGGTATTTGCCATCCAGGTGATAACGTTCTTCCTTTTCAAAGGTCGGGACGTTGCCGGCGGAACTAATGCCTTCGTCCTCCTCGTGGTAATATTCGAAATTCCATCCGAGCCAGTGATAGGCGCTTATGTCGTAAGTACCGCCATAGGAAAGAAACAGCTTGTCCTCTTGGTTCAGGGTGGTGAAAGGGTCATCGGTGTCTTCTTTGAATTCGTCACGCTTCTTGACCTCAAAAGAGACCCTGTGACGGGTGCTGCCGTATCTGCCCAAGTTGGCGGCACCCTTAAATATGATCGTGTCGCGCTGCTCTCTTTCAACGATGCCGCCGACAACTGTAGTCTGAAGGGATTTTTCATCCGTCGGTTTCTTGGTAACAATGTTAATAACACCAGCGAGCGAATCGGAACCGTACAACGCAGACATTGGTCCCCGTACGATCTCAATCTGCTTAATGTCTTCCAACTGCAGACCGTTCAAATCAGCGCTTGTGTTTCCGTATTTGACGGTTCTCCGCAACCCGTTCACCAGGATCAGGGTGTGGCCGTCATTAAACCCTCGTAGAGTGATGCGGGAATTGCTGCCACTGTCCCGGACGAAAAATCCAGTGGCATAGTGCAAGATCTGCGAGAGACTACGGCCAGAAAAAGAGCGGATTTTCTCTTCATCTATGACCTCGACCGTGGCCTGTACATCCTCAATCCTTTGTTCCGTACCAGGTGAAGTTACAGTGATTATCCCCAGCTTTGCCGTATCCTCGTCCGCAAACACCAAAGAAGGACAGAGTACGGCACCAGCAGCAAAACAGATGGCGATCTGTTTCATCATCTTCATCATATCCATTTTCTCCTTTTCAATAATAGCTAATAAAACCTAAATTGAGCGATTTTTGACTCGATCTGCACTGATCTCTTGCGAATCCTTATGCATCAAGATCTCAGCACATTTCTTCCCCAAAAATCGCTCAACTTAGGTTAAAACAAGTTTCCAAGTGCGTTTGCCTTTTGGGTTCAGGCCTCCTCAAAAAGTGACCAGGTCTCGCATAACTCAATTCAAAGATGTTTGTTATTTCAATTGCTTTGAGATGCGTCTTTAAGAAACTCACCTACATATATCAAACGCAACCATCTCTGCTCAAGCGGTTGAAGGGGAAAAGAGCCTAACGTGCCTCTGACAACTTGTTCCTTATCCGGATACCCCGCCTTATAAACTATAGCTACCGGTGTGTTAGGAGGATAGTACTTCCTCAACTGAGGGAGCACCTTCTCTTCAAATTCTCTGGGCATAAAGAAGACCATAGTTGCGCGATGCCTCGCCAAATTCTCAATAGAGTCCATTCTGTCGCCTTCCCTAACCGAGGTAGTTATAATTACCGACCTCGTTTGCCGGTCTGCCACATATGCATCTGCCAATTCCCTTTTTAAAAGTGCATTTGCCACGTTAAAAGAACTGATTCCGGGAACCACTTCAAACTCGTCATCCGCAAACTCCTGTTTAACCCAGCGAAGGCTGCCGAAGATGCAAGGATCCCCACCTTCTAACAAAGCAACCGTTTTACCATCCTTGACATATCTTCTAATTAGATCTGCTCTTTCTTTTCTCATGTGAACAAGTTCTTTACATCGCTTTTTGTCTTTGTGTGACGGTTCCGAACATTTCCTCTCAAGGCATTCCCAATAGGGAAACCTTGAAAGTGATAAAATTTCTTTGCCTTTAAGGTAATTTCCAAATTTTTTGGCCGTTTCCTCACCACAGATAACAACATCCACCCTTTTTATGTAATCTATCGCCCTTAAGGTTATTAAATCTGCTCCTCCCGCTCCCACTCCTACAATATAAAATTTTGCTTTTTCTCTATCTATTGCTTTTCCATGAATGGGGACTCGACCTGAACATGCGTAAATCAGAGAAAAACATAAAAGGGAAACCATGATCGTTAAACAGTAAATCAACCTTCTATCTCTCATTGATAGCCTACTCCTTTCATCTCTTTGTAATCTTTTAAAATCGCGCAGAATATTCCGCCTTCAAGAGGGAATTTTACTTAAAATAAATGGATACTGGTATCGATCAGAACCCAAAACGTAAGACAGCGCCAAAAGTTCGGTCGGTCATAGGATACCCGCGGGAATTCTCATATTCCTCATCAAGAAAGTTGTTTACATAGAATTTCAGAGTACCATCTCTGATAAAACCGTATTTTCTAAAAAGTATCTGTTCTACGCCAAAATCGAATAGATGGTAGGCATCCATTGGAATAGAATAAAACACCCATTCATCCGTGGCTACCTCTTCGGAATTGTAAGCAACCTGCTTGCTCTGGTATTTGTAATCAAGCATCAGAAGGGTATTCTCGAAAGGATTGTAACGAAGACCGGCATTTATTCTATGCTTAGCACGGTCATCAAGTTCTTCCTTTGCGACTAATTCGGAGCCCTTGTTCTCAAATTTCTGGTAGGCATAAGTCATATAAAATGATAGATTGTTTAAAATGTACCCGCCGAGTTCCAGTTCTACACCATGCCTGGTAACCTTATCGAGATTGATCCTTGCGTCTTTGTATTCAAGGCCAGGAGGAACAGGGTTGGTTGGGCCCGGAATATACTCGGCATATTCCCTGTTGTTATATGCAATATAGTCTTTGATTTCGTAAAAAGCGAAATCTACCTTCAAGTTAATATTCCTCCACAGCCTTCTTATGAAGATAAGATCGTATCCAATGCCGTGTTCCGGTTCTACATGAAAACCGGGAAGCCCGTTTCCATGCATATCCATTCCACTGGTTGGAGCGTGCCATATCTTACTCACTCCCAGTGATAAGGATGTATCTCTTAGTGCCGGTGAGATATCGTCGAGCCTCCAAGCAAGAAAAGATTTCGGCACAAATTCATTGAAATTTCTTTCGATATAATCTTCCTGTATTGCGTTGTTGTAATACCCAAGTAGCTCTCCAGTGCTTCGGTCAGTAGCACGGTTGTGAATCCAGGTGGCAACATCCTCGTACCGCAGCCCCCCGGTCAGCGTGAGACTCGGGGTAATCTTCCAATCGTGCTGAAGGTATGCAGCCTTTCTATCAAGTCTCTTGTGACGGCTTACAACCTGTCTTCCGGAATGTGCCACAACCATATCAAAACCTAGCGTGGAAGTATGATCTTCAGAAAACTTTATCTCGTTCTGGATTTTTCCCCCCACTTGATCCCAGACTACGTCTCTGGCATGGGATCCACGCCTCACTCCTTTACTGGGATCTTTGCTGTCTATGTATTCCAGATTGAATTGGTCATGATTCTCTTTATTGTAATAGGCTCCAAGTGACCAAAGACCGATAAACGTAGGCTGTTTGCCTTTTAACCGGAAAGAATAACCTTTTTTATCTCTGGTGGGCATTTGCCATGGGTCATAGCTTGCCACGGTTACTATCGGATAATCAGAATCATAATCATTTATGCTTATATCATTATTTACGGCCATTTCACGGTCTTGATCGGTGTATGATCCTGACAAATCGATGTATCCTTCGGAAGGAAATAGCCATCCCATCCTCCCGTAAAAAGTATTTACCTCTGTTTTATTGTGCCTTAGGTATCCGTCGGTGTAATAGTTTTGAAAGCCAAAACCGTATGAAAATGAATCAATCCCGCCATCCACATCCGCACTGTAATTCTGGGTGTTATAAGATTTGTAATCGGCTGTTACGTTGACGTTCGGCTTTAAGCTCACAGCTCTTTTCGGCGATCTTGTGATCAAATTGATAACTCCTCCAATACTTTGCCCGGGATAAAGGGCAGAATGGGGACCGGGCATTATCTCAATCTTTTCTAAATGCCCGGGAGACAAAAGCGCATAGTCCACAGCATAATTACTGTAGCCAAACCCTGACTTTTCGATAATTAGTCCGTCTATGGCGGTAACGAAACGTTTACCCCCAAAACCTCTCATTTGGATTGTATCATTAGACGGTACCAAATCGCTCTGTCCACGAAAATCAATGATTGCCCGATCCTTCAAAATATCTGTTACATTTTGCGGAGTGCCTGGCATCTTATAATCTTCCACGTTTATGGTAGTGGTAGAAGGGGCTACTACGATACTTTCTTTTTCTCTGGGAGCGGTTACCTGTATCTCCCCCACCTTCAAAACCTCCTCTTGTGCTGGACAGAGTCGAGGAACGACGATCAGTACTGTTGCCAGCAAAATAGTCATCATTTTAAACTTTTTCATAACAGACATCCTTTCTTACCAAATTTTTTCGCTAACTTCTCAAAAATCCCTCGGCTGGAATATTACTCCGACTTTTTGAGAAACTACCTATATGTGATAGCCCTTCATGGCTTCTAAGCTGTTAAGCCTATAGGCTGACAGGTCGAGCAGCTTAACAATTCAAAGGCTTAGCAACCTAAGGAGCGCTAAGTTCAGACTTTGAATATTGAAAAAAATGGGCCTCGGGCTTTAAGCCCTTCTTAATTTGATTGATAAAGCAAAGTTTAAGTAATATAAAAAACAAGCGGTATTCCTTGCCTATAGGGGATTCATAGAGAAGGCATCCCGCAAACCCTAACCGGTGCCTGCTGCCTTCCCATCTCCTTTTTCCGGTTATTGATTTATTCCCCCACCCCCTTTCATTTTTGCGCTACTGCAAGCAGAAACGGACCACAACAACTTTTTGTATGTTCCAAACACAACTATGGATGATACCACCGTGGGGCGTACCACCACCAATAAGGATAGGGACAATAACGAAATCTTTCTTCTTTTCTGACCTTGAAGAGATGAATTTCCTTGATAGAAATGAGGGGATAGATATAATCTATTTCCCTCAGAGGCAGGACCCTTTTTCCTGTAATTTCCCCTGCCACTGCCACATCTCGCCCGCGGCTATAGATCGCTGTATCCGAATACCCGTCGTATAGAGCCAGAAGCCTCCCATCGGAATCATCCACATCCTTTGGCCTTCCCCCTATGTCCGCCGGTTTTTGAAGTATCTCAATCAGGGTCCCTTCTTTCGTGTTCCTGGAGCCAAGAATTATTCCGCTGATAAAAATTGTCTTCCCCTTATGGACATCCGGGTCTTTGATAACCTGTTTGAAGGTTATATCCAGTGACAACTCCCTTCTTAATTCTCTGGAAATCAAAGGCGCACAACCAGCAGAAATTAAAAAAAGGAAAATCAATAAACAGGTAATCTTTTTCATCACTTAATTCTCCTTTCCGGCGATCCTGTTTTTTCTTCTAAAATATGAGTAAAATAAAATGCCTAATCCTATGGTTCCTAATCCGAACAAAGAGGTAATCGGCCTGCTTTTTATGCAAAAATAGATGATCCATAAATTGCCCAGGATAAAGAGCAATGGAGTCACAGGATATCCGAAAGTCTTATAACTACGCTTTAGATCAGGCTTTTTTATCCTGAGGAGCATCATTCCGACTACAGTCAGCATAGCGCACAGTGAAAGCGTAAAACCGATATATAAAAGAAGCTTATCAAAGGATGCGGTGATAACCATGATGATGGCAATAACCGCTTGCAGCAAGATGGCAAATACAGGCGTCTGGCGAAGTGCATTGACCTTGCCGAAAAGCTTAAAAAAAACACCGTCTCTTGCCATAGCATAATAGACCCTTGATCCTGCCATGATCATGGCGCTTAGAACCGATAGAATGCCTATAGCAATAGCTCCGCTGAAATATCTGCTGATATTATCGCCAAACAGAGAAACAGCGGATTTTGTTCCGATTTCAAGCACTCCGCTCATCTCCCCCGGCGATAGCGCATAGATATAGATGATATTTAAAAGAAGATATAAACAGACTACCAGGGCTGTGCCGGTAAAAAGAGCAAGCGGAATATTTCTAGTAGGATTTTTTATCTCACCTCCAAGATAAGCGGCAGCATTCCATCCGCTGTAGGCAAATGTGATAAATATCAGTGAGATAGCAAATTTGTCCTGGAAAATTAAACTTATCTCCAGGCCTTGGGAAAAATTTTCTGTTGCGCCATTACCCATGCAGAAACCTGCCGTAACAAAAACAATGATAAGACCTATCTTGAACACAGTCAGGCAGTTTTGCACTCTGGCGCCTAAAAAAACGCTGTGATAATGAATCAGCGAAAACATAATGATAACAGTTATTGCCAGCATGGTAATCGGGGATATTGCAAGAATGCCGATTTCAAGGAAAGGAGCGGTGAGTTTTGCGCTAAACGAAGCCGGCAGGATGCGGAAAAAATATGTGGCAAAGGCAATTGCTGCTGCTGCAATAGGGGCTGAAAACCCGACAATTAAAGATATCCAGCCGGAAAGAAAACCCATTCCTTTGCCAAAGCTTTCTCTCAAGAAGACATATTCTCCGCCTGCTCTGGGAAACATCGCGCCCAACTCTCCGTAACAAAGCGCCCCGCACAGGGCAAAAACGCCCCCAACAAGCCAGCACAAAAGCATTGCCTGAGGATTGCCCAACTCTTCCATGATGAAACCGGAAGTAGTGAATATGCCGGTTCCCACCATATTGGCAATTACCAGAATCGTTGCGGAAAAAAGACCAATTTCTCTTTTCAGATGATGGTTGTTCAGTATATCTTTCAATTCAAAGTCCTTTTACGGTTTACGGTTAACAGTTAAAATGCTTCAGTCGTTGCATGTTTCATTGAAAAAACCGTAAACCGACAACCGTAAACTGTAAACATATTTACTTCGCACATTCTCCGATTATCAGAAGACCTAACCACTTTTCATCAACCTTCTTCGCTTTTTCCACTTTCTCACTTTCTCGCCTGCTCACCTTCTCGCCCGCCAATCACTTCACCTCAAAAGTCATAATAGCAGCATACTGGCCGACATCGCACTCTGCTTGATCCTTATAATGCTCCTTGTGCGGCACCTTGACCCACCAGATACCCGGATTTGTGATACGAATCATGGCAATGCCCTTATGATCAGTTTTGGTGGTATAAGCGTAGTCTTCCCTTGTTGAGAATCCGACATAGGTGGCATATACAAATTCCCCTGTAAGCGGTTTGCCTTTGAATAACACTTTTACAGGAAGATATTCGCCTGTTTTCATCAGACACGGATCATTTTGCGGCACCATCTCAATTGTCTGATCCAATACGGTTTTGTAAGCATTGCCACCCGGTTTTCCGGCATGAAAGATCGCCTTGGCAAAAAACTCAACATAACGGCAGCTTATGGCATCCGGAAGGTCTTTCTTGCTCTGCATTTTCCTTCCCTTGGGAGTTGCGGTCATAAAGATCGGCTTCATCACAACGCTTGCCATATATGTCCCTTCTTGCTGCATGGCCAATGGAACACCTACTTCATTGAAAAATGATTCAGGATCAGGCTTTTTCAGCTCGAATTCTTTTTGCTTACCGGATGGATCAAGATAAAAGAACTCCTTCATCATTTCCGGTTTTCCAAGATCGGCAAAAGGAAGCGAATGTGCCAGGTACAGAAATACCTTTGCGTTCTCGCCGACCCTGTGAGAATAGTGATCAAGCGCCAGCCAGAGGTTGTGCGCTTTTGCCTGTGAAGCAATTACCGACAACAGCACAACTAAAATACAAACCTTCAACCACGATCTTTGTTCTTGTTTCATTTTTGTTCTCCTTTTAACCTTACAGTTTCATCAAAGATTTTCTTTCTATCCAGTTCAAGCCAGTAATCTATTGACAACTTACGGATATGTGCAAAATATTCCCGGTTCAAACCCCCATATGTTTTAAGCGCTGCACTAATATTTTTCTTTATCCTGTTGAGTACATCTTTCTTGATCTCTAAGGTCAGTTTTTTGTTGTCGTAGATGAAGATAGCCGCAGCTTTCGGATTTTGTTCTAAAACCTCAATAGCGCCCCGGCCAAGGCTTGCGCCGGTTGCTGCCTGGAGCCCGTCATTCATACAGCTCAAGGGAGGCGATTTCCCTGTAATTGAAATGACCTTGAGTTCGTCAAAAGGAGCTTCCAGAATTTCTCGCGCCCTTATTCCCATCTTGGCTCCAACAATCGAATATATCCCAAGGTGACGGTGAAACTCGTTGGTCAAAAAACAGGCCTTCCACTCCTCAAGGCCATGTCTTTCAATGATTCTTTTCACATACGGCCTGATATCCTCTTTAAACATGGATGGATCAATAGGAAAGTTATTCAGAACCACTGCCGTCCGTCGGTTCAGGTGAAGGTCGGCAGAATAATCCAAAAGCTTCAAATAAGCTTGCTCAACAAGATCGGTTCTGAAATCTGCAAGAACCATAACACGAGCGCTCTCTTCCTCTGGCGCGAGTTTGAACAAAGATGGGTGATTCAGATAGATTATCGTTATTTCATCCCACACACGAAAATGACCATTCTCCAGGAGATCCGTTATAACCGGTGTATCGTGAAGAGTAGTTACGATATGCGCTGCACGCGTATGCATAGTCTTTATCCTGTCGTAGAAATTTTGATCAAACAATAATGATTTCTCTTGAGGAATCTGGAGCGAATGGATATTCAGGCCGGATTTGAAAACAAAATCGGCTGATTCGCGATCTCGTGTATAGTTCCAATCAGGATCTACAGTGTTGGGAGAGCTTCCGTAGAATATGACTCTTGAGATCTTTTCTTTTATAGTTGGATCCCGGCGGATTGCATCAGCCAGATTCGTTAAAGGCCCAAGGCAAAGATAGATTACCTGTTCCGCTGATCCGTTGAGGGTTTTCAGAATTGCATCTGTCGCTGATGGGATTTTCGTTGTCTCGATAGTAATTGTGGATGACTCAGGCAAGTTCAGGTTTTCAGACCACGACCTCCAGGGAGGGGCGGGTTTTCCCAATGTCCTTCCAGCAACGATATCTGTATCCCTTTTTTCAAA
>Ga0255419_10058_pt1 | contig 22085 bp, 27 predicted proteins | sample ANMaggSeSYBR02J3_FD_182658 | JGI IMG/M metagenome (GOLD analysis project Ga0255419, IMG submission 182658) | Sediment cell enrichment communities from methane seep in Santa Monica Basin, California, United Staets - ANME aggregate JGI... | ecosystem: Environmental > Aquatic > Marine > Cold seeps >...
GATTCATAAGGTCATAATCGGCCAGCTTTATTGCCTCATATTCTTCGTAGAGTAGTTCAATATGTTGTTTTTTATGCTTTGAATTACCATAGGGTTTATACCCCTTGAATCCTGGTGGGGCAACTACCCTTCTTAATCTTTTTCTTCTTGGCATAAGCTAAATTACGCCACAAATATAATGAGAATATTCTCATAATAAAATCTAATACGTAAAATTCAAACAACGAGTGAAGGAATTATTCAGTCTTGCTGATAGATGCAAAATCAAGCTTTGGAAGTGATACAGTAGAAAAGATGAAAAATGATAGCTAAAAGGCTATTAACGCACAGTGGAGAATTAATTGTGATTTCGTACAAAAGCAGGACCTTTGCGGGCGATTATATAAAAGATATGAAAGAGAGATTACAATTTTTCCCCATTACTGCTTACTCGATCATTATGGGGCTTTCAGGCCTGACGGTCGTTTTCAATAAATTTTACCACATGCAGTGGATGCCAAAGGTGATCTATGATGTGCTTCTTTTTTTTACACTTGGGCTTTTCTTACTTATCACCATACAATATGGGCGCAAGGCTATCCATTACATCGAGGAGGTAGCAGCGGATTTTAAACACAGGATACGGATTAACTTTTTTTCGGCCATCTCAATTTCATTCCTATTGCTGTCTATTGCATTTCTGGGGTTCTGGCCATTTTTATCGATGATTTTCTGGTGGGTAGGTTTGCTGCTTCATACTGCATTAATGTTTTACACCATTAGCTTCTGGATCCAGCATAATTTTGAGATCCAGTTTATGAATCCGGCATGGTTTATTCCCGTGGTCGGAAATATGCTGATTCCTGTGGTAGGGGTGGAGTTTATGCCCAAAGGGCTCTCTTACTTCTATTTTGCAGTGGGTTTTTTCTTCTGGGTCGTGTTATTCACCATCTTTCTCAACAGGGCTATTTTCCACCATCAACTTCCACAAAAATTTATGCCCACACTTTTTATACTGATCGCTCCGCCCGCTGTGGGATTCATAGCCTATATGCGTATTGCGCAGAGCTGGGATGCATTTGCGGTCCTGCTGTTGTTCCTGGCCTATTTCTTTGTGATCCTGATTCTCTTTCTCTACAAAAGCTTCAGAAAGATCAAATTTTTTATATCCTGGTGGGCATTTACTTTTCCACTGGATGCCATTACCATTGCATCGGTGGTTGCTTATCAGGTTACAGGCCAAAATATTTATAAATACCTGGCATTTATATTGTTCTCCTTAACCCTTGTCACGGTAGCATATGTGGCATGGATGACCATTCGTAAGATCAGGCAGGGCGAAATATGTGTGAATGAGGATTAACAATAAAATCAAAAACAATGAAAACAAAAGCACGCACAATAGTTCATATCATTTTCGGGTTTATTGCCGGGATCATCTTCTCAGGAGTAATTATTAGTATCTCATCGGGAGAGATGATGGTCAAAGAGATGAGGAGCCCCTATGATTTTGAAAAAACTGTTTCAGTCATGTCGGATCGAATCAATGCTAAAGAGGGTTGGCATGTGACTGGGGTTATCGATCAGAATGAAGAGGTCACTTTGAATGGCGGGTATGACATAGGGAATTTCAAGATTATTAAGTATTGTTCTGGTAAATATTCAGCAGATATGCTGAGTGCAGATGAGCGAAAAAAGATAGGGAATATGATGCCCAAGACTTTTGCTGTGTATGAAAAATCGGATGGCCAGGTATATGTATCCACCATGAACGGAGCTGTAATGGGTAAAATATTTGGAGGTGAAATTGAACGTATTATTGAAGAAGTCTCTCTGGAGGTGGAAGATATGATGCGTTTCATTAATCTGAAGTTTACGCTGTTTTAAATCACTCCTGAAAAATGAAAACCAGCCGGATAAAAATAATTTCTATTTGGCTTATTGCAATAAGCTGGATAACAGGTGGCTGTAAGCAGCTGGATAAGCTTACACAGTTTCCCCTGGATTATGATGAAACCATTGTGATTCCATCCCTTATTGGATTGAATCTGCCGTTTAATATGGTAACGCCCAGTATCAAGACAAATTCCACACAGATCTTTGAAATCAATAATACCCGGAAAGATCTTGTGGAGGAGATTCAACTGGAAAAATTAGTACTGAATATCATTGATCCCGTTGACGCTGATTTCAGTTTCTTAGAATCCATTGAGATATATATATCAGCCGAAATTCTCGAAGAGGTGCTGGTCGCCTGGAAATATGACATTGAAGACAGTGTTGGATCGTCCATCATTCTGGAAACTTCAGGTGACGACCTGACACCTTACATTGTTTTAGATGAGTTTACGCTTAAGTTCACCACCGTGACTGATAAAGTTGTCCTGTCGGATCAAACCATTGAGGTCCGGTCCACCTTTTTTGTGGATGCTAAGATCCTGGGAATATAGGTGAAGCTGACCTCATCCATATCAAAACGCAATTATTCTTCCTTTCTGTGGCATGCCGGATTCCTGGCTTTTGCCACTAATTTCATAGATGTAGATATCATTATTCCGGCCATGATGGCAGATGCGGGGGGTACTGCCATGCATATAGGCATTCTTATGGCATCATGCTGGGTGGCTCAAGCTTTACACAGCTTATCTTCGCTCCCTTCATCAGCAATTTTGCTTTTAAGAAAAAATTCCTTTTAACAGGTATTAATTCGAGGATGTTTGCATTGCTTCTCATGGGAATCATGCTATTCTATTCTTCAAAGATCGCCGGGGATAATGAAATAGGATTCATCTTTCTGCTGATTACCATCTTTTCTGTGGGAGGCGCGTTCTCAAACATCGGCTACACAGATATCCTGGGCAAATCTCTTCTTGAGAACTCTCGAAAACCATTCTTCTCCATCCGGCTGGTGGTGAATGGGACCATCCTCTTCAGTTCGGCCTTCCTGGCCAGGCATATACTGAACAGCGAGAGTTATCCTGCTAATTACTCCAAAATGTTTTTCATTGGCTTCATTGCCCTGAGTGTAGCTTCACTGGGTTTCTGGAACATTAAGGAAGTGGTTCCTTCAAAAATGCAAGTGAGAGGGCCGAACCATTTCTTTCAATTGATCCGCAAAGAGCTGAAGGAGAACAAAAAACTGTTCTACTTTCTGGGATTTATCAATACCATGGGGATAAGTTCAACACTGTTACCATTTATGATCCTCTACGCCAAAGGAAATTTCGAAGGCAATGAAATGAATATCGGTAATTTGTTGTTGTTTAAAGTGATTGGTGGCGTGTTAACAGGCTTGCTCCTGTTCCTATTTTCCCGGAGATTCAAATATCGGAACCTCTTATACCTGAATACAGTGCTGGCATTGAGCGCCCCCTTGTTGATGCTTCTTATGCCCTCAATATCCACATTGTACCTGGTGTTTTTTCTGGGCGGGATCGTATTTGCCTCCTATAGCATTACCATGAATGGGGTGTTGCTTGAAGTAACCGGCAATACCAACCGGGCTCTTTATACCGGCATTGCAGGCGCCGGGAATATCCTGCCTGCCATCTTCCCCTTGCTGGGAGGGTGGATTGTTCAGCAATTCGGGTTCCTGCCCTTTCTACTCCTTTTTATGTTGGTGGTTTTATTTTCTTTCTACTTCATCTACCGCTTGCATTGTCGCAAATGAAAAGAACCGGGTAAATCACCCGTAGTGTGCAATTTGTTCCAGTTGCTTCTCATTTCGTTCTGCACAAATTGTTTCAGGCTGTTTTCCATCAATTCACCAAGTCCCTGCAATAATCCTTTATCGCTCATCGATTCCAGTAGGCCAATGCATCTCTGAAGATATTCAACCAAAGGCATTTTCATTCGGGATTCAACAATATTTTTATTGATTGGAGTTCGTTTTTCCATAAAGAATCAACAATCGAAAATGTCTCTGTTGGTTATACTCCTTCTGTCAAGTAAAGCACATAGTTTATGGGCAAACAGATCTTCTTGCACCATAACCTTTACGTTTATTCCCAATAGATTTTTAATCTCGTAACGGTTTTCAAAACCCCAGTTTGAAATCTCAACTTTTAGTTTTCGTTCACCATATCCGTAATTCAGAACAACTAAGGGGCCATAGTACTTTTTTGCCTCATCAAAAATGCTACTGTATTTGAGCAGTATTTTCCTGACTTTAATGTAAACAAGATCCTCCTGTTCTTTATCAAGAAGATTAAAATCCAAATCCACAGAAAAACGTGGTAGATCATAAAAAAACATCAGGGCTGTGCCCCCTTTAAATCCTAAACAATTTGACATTTCAATGTCAGAGTAAATGTCTTTAAGGATTCGAATTAAGAGAAATTTATGTTTGTTTAAATCAATCATCAGGAAAAATATTCTTTACTCTGTCAGTCAGTGCTTTTGACATATAAATGGGAAGTAGGTCATATACCTTTGCTTTATTCAAGGGGTTTAGATTATCAAAATAATAGGCCTTATTCAAGTATAGAAGATCTAGGAAAGCCCTTTCGCTTGAGGCAATATTGACATGATCAATTTGTCTGGAAATTCCCTTAGTGTTGGCCATTATTTCACCCTTAATTTTACGGTAAATAAAGGTCTTATCCTGAACTTCAATACTGCGGCTTAAATAACTAATAGTAGTAATGCGAGAATCGGACTGAAATAATACACCCGCTTTTTGAAGTACATATTCCAAAGAAATATATGAGGGCGTATAAAGGATACATGCCAATTCTTCACTACTATAATTCGGTTTAGCGTATATACCTTTTCGAGGATTTAGCAACTTACCCGTTCGGACATAATAGTTCAACTTTTTATTAAGTGATTCAAAATCCTTTTCTCCGAGTATCAGGGCAATATCTCTTAGTCGAAATACAGTCTTTACTTCCTTGAAGATAGATAATATGATGTTGTTTTTCATGATTTGTGAACCAGTCACACAAAAAATTAGTATGTTCAGTTCACAAATACAGTAATTTCTGATAATTAGTTCCATGCTCAGAGGAACAGCAGGTAAGCAGTATTTCCAACATGAATAAGGACTTTGAAAAAGGTTCCAGTTTTGACGCCAGTATTTCTACAAATTCATACATACCAGTGTAATATTTTACTTTTAATATGAAGTAACTTAAAGGCGTTAGGTTAAGGGTATGGGTGTCAAGCCGTCTCTGTTTATCAGAAAGTGGTTCGGGGATGGCATTTTTGAGCGTATGATCAAGGCTATGATGTAGGAAAAGAAAACATGAGTCAACAGAATTGATCTGTTTGTTGTTATTACATGATGGATCCCGCCGGCCAGGCATTGCTCTGAATAAGCCGGTGGGAGTTCATCACTTAAAAAATGAATATGGAAAAATGGACACTTGAAAATATGGATGATCTTCATGGAAAGGTCATCATCGTAACTGGTGGGAACAGTGGTCTGGGTTTTGAATCTGTAAAGGCCTTTGCCGGTAATGGAGCTTCCGTGATATTAGCATCTCGGAACAGTCAAAAGGGTGAAGATGCGAAAGCTGAGATATTGAAGGAATACCCCACAGGAACAATTGAAGTTATAGAACTGGACCTGATGGATCTGGAAGGCATTGGAGCTTTTGTAAAGCAGTTTGAAGAAAAATATGACCGGCTCGATGTTCTATTAAACAATGCTGGAATTATGACTACGCCCTATTTCAAAACAAAAGATGGTTTTGAGGGACAGATGGGAACCAATCACCTGGGACACTTTGCTTTGACCGCACAATTAATGAAAATGATAAAAAGCACCCCGGGATCCAAGGTCGTCAATGTGAGCAGTGAAGGTCACCGATTTGGAAAGATGGATTTTGATAATCTGCTTTTTGAAGATGGAAAGGACTATTCCCCCATGAAGGCCTATGGCAGATCCAAACTGTCCAATCTCCTTTTTACCTATGAACTACAAAGGCGATTTGTGGATCATAAGCTAGATGCTGCCGTTCTGGCTACCCATCCGGGAGGATCCCGCACCAACCTGGATCGTCATCTTAAGGGAAAATTATGGTACTATCTTTTATGGCCACTTGGCTATCTGATGACCATGGATCAGGCGCAGGGAGCCCTGCCCCAGATCAGGGCCTCGGTGGATTCAAAGGCCCTGGGAGGTCAGTATTATGGTCCGCACAAGAACATGACAGGATATCCCATTATGGTGCAATCAAACGAGGCTTCCCATAAGCAGGAGGATGCAAAAAGGCTCTGGGAAATGTCAGAGAAACTAACGGGTATTTCATTTGAATTATAGAACTTGCCGAACAAAAAGAAAAGGATAATATCTTACATATTGAAACCATCAGGAGAATCTTCAAATATCTACCGGATCCTATACTGTGATTCTTAAAAACCTTTTTTCCCAGGGGCCCTGCGATATGGGCGAAATTATTACGATTTTCAGGAAGGAACCCTGTTTTTTATGGGGACCAACCAGGTAGTTGCCATGGAGGATCCAGATGAGACCAAAGATGCCTATGGCTGGGGACTGGTTTTTCACCCGGAATTGATCCGAGGAACCTCTCTCAGTGCAAAAATGAAAGACTACAATTTCTTTTCATACGGTGTATATGAGGCTTTGCATCTGTCCGAACAGGAGAAAGGCAAGCTCACTGAAATTGTTGGAGATATTGAGCATGAGCTAAATCAGAATATAGACAAGCATAGCAAGACACTTATTGTATCTACGCTTGAACTCTTGCTTAATTATTGTAACCGTTATTACGACCGGCAATTTATCACAAGGACAGAGACAAATAAAGATTTAATAGCCGATTTTGAGGGTTTACCAGACCACTACTTTGAATCAGAGATATTACAGAGCCTGGGATTCCCATCGGTAAAGTATTTTGGGGAACAACTGCACCTTTCTCCAAACTGCTGAGTTCAACAGTTTCTGTAAGTGAAATAGCTTACGACCTGGGCTTTGAGTATCCCCAGTATTTCAGCAAGATGTTTAAGAAGAATACAGGGATGACCCCTGCTGAATTCAGGAGTATAAATTATTATTTAGTACAGCATCAGCTAATTACGCCTATCCTAATTAAATCCGCTGTAACATTACGGAAACAAATCCCTGAATTCCCCTGTTGTTATAGATCAGGACGACAAGGCGTAAAAGTCTTCAATTCAAGAAAGGATTATATGGAAAAATTACAAATATCACAAGAGGATATCCGCTTTTTTGAGGCAAATGGTTACCTGGTTATCAAAGACCTGATCGATGAAGATATGGTTGAGGAATACAAAAAGATCTATAATGATTTCATCGATGGGAAAATAGATGTTGGTGCAAACTGTCGCGATTTAAAAGGTGAGGACCAACAGGCAAAAGAAGAGAGTATTACTCAGATAATGGTGCCTTCCAGACATTTTCCTGCGTTAAGAGATTCAACATATTACAATAGGATCACATCAGTTGCCCGACAGCTTTTGGGTGATGATCTGGAGATTGATTTTAATATGCCGGATAAAAGGGCTATCAGTGCCTGGATGCCCCTTGACGAAGCGACACTCAACAAAGGATGCATGTGGTACGTTCCTGCATCGCACCTTAAACCCATGCGGAAACACGATTCGTCCGCAAAAAACGGGGCGCTTATATGTGAAGGAGATGAAAATGAAGCAGTTTATGTGGAGCTTCCACCAGGCTCAGTTGTCTTACATCATGGAGCAACAGTCCACTATTCGAGAGGAAATATCACCAACTCACATCGTCGGGCTATGATTGTGAACCTGCGGCCCATAAGTATGATTGATTATGAACGCAAGAAAGGATTCGACCATACAGGCGAAAATAAAATACGAAATGAAAACACCTCTTAATCGTGAATTGGACCCAGATCTGAACTGCTGCAATTCTCCTGCACCTGATGTGCAGTTTTTGCTCCCGGGATTGCCGTTTGACACGCAGGGTGTGTAATTGAAAACCGCAGGGAGACTTGTGTCTTACTTTGATTCTTAAAACGGGTAAACAGGCTATCTTGCAACTCAAGCTCGCTCAGATAGTCATTCAGCCTTTCTGCTGAGAGATTCATCCTCCTGTGGTCATCCTTCCCAAAGCTTGAATTTCTATCGAATTTGCCGGTCAATAGACCGAAAAGAAGAGAGATCCTAACGATCACTCCAATGCCATGTTCAAGAGCTTTGGGAAATAGTACGTCTTCGGCCTCCCTCTCCAGAAGGTTATACCGTACCTGGATGCAATCAAGAATATCATGATGGAGATCAAGCAAGTGCGCCTGTTTGCTCTCTTCAAAGGACTTTATACTTAATCCTGCATGTTTAATCTTCCCATCCTTTTTCAGCTTTTCCAGGGCCAGCCACGGATCATCTCTTTCCAATATATTCAGTTCAGGACTATGTAATTGAAGAATATCCAGTGCTTCCACATTTAGACGTTTCAGGCTTTTTTCAGCGGCGGAAATAAGGTATTCCTTAGAATAATTAGGTGTAATGGCCCCATACCCATCATCATCTTCAGGATCGGCATGATAGAAATCGCTTCCGGCCTTGGTGGCAATTACCAGGTTTTCTTTTCCGCGCTCCTTTATAACCTTCGCGATCAACTCTTCCGAGTGGCCAAAGCCATATACATCTGCCGTATCGATCAGGGTTACTCCTTGATCAATGGCTCCATGAAGCGCCTGTATTGAGACCTCATCGTCCGTTTTTCCCCAGTGCATTCCGCCTATGGCCCATGCTCCGAATCCAATGGTGGACACAAGGGGTCCACGACTTCCCAATTGTTTTTATTTCATGTGTTGCTTTAATTACTTCGAAAAATATCTTTGGCGGACCATATCATATTTGGATCGAGAGGATAGATAGGTCTTCTGGCATTTTTGTAGTCAAGCTTTTCGACTAGCTGATAGGCAAAACCGGGTGTGAGTGCCATAATGGAACGTGGAGCTATATCCCGAAGCCCCTGAAAGAGATACCCTTCTTTGACCACCACAATCTTGTGTGCCAATGGATCAATTTCTACCGCTTTGAAATGATCAGGATGGGTGAAAGCATAATGTCCACTTAATAATACCAGCATGACTCCTTCTACCTGGACAACAGTTGACATTTGAGTATTTTCTGCATCGGGGACAAGACGTATTACCTTACCGGAAATCGATAAGGGCTTGCTATAGACATTATCAATTTTGCCCCCGACGGTGATGTTTATTTGGGCTCCAACTCCTGCAGATTTACATTGTTCCACCGCTTCGGGGTCTACAATACCCGCCAGAACTGCATCCGGGACCTTATATGCCAGCAGACGCTCCAACACAAGAGTTCCGTCACCCGCTGCTCCTGCAGTTATATTGTCGCCCGAGTCTGTTATAAATACAGTAGTCTCCGGTGCTTCCAACGCAGTCTCAATAGCTTCATCAATTAAGGCCGTTGGAGTATCAAATTTGAGCATATCGCGTTGTTCCCAGATGGCATTGGCCAGTGCTTCCGCCTGTTCTTGAGCCGAAGCGAGATGCTGTTTATCCCTGGCTACAACTTGAACGCTCATACCAGCCCTGTACACATCGGTCCAGGGCATGCCTACAAAAATGCTTGCATCCATCAGTCCTTCCATGGCGGAAATCTGAGGAAGACTTTCATATAAGGATTTGAGGGGTTCCACACTGGTGATTCCTTTCTCGCCCGGGATTAAAATGGGCACATTTATGTGGACCGTCTGAGGCAAAAGATCATTCTTAAGCGCATCGACCAGCAATTTGACTGTCCGCACACGTGCCTCATCACCATCTACATGGGGAGCGGTCCGGTAGGCAGAAACAATATTAAGACCTTCGATAAATTCCGGGGAGATGTTTCCATGCAGATCAAAACTGGCAGCTATGACCACTTTCTCTCCAACCAGCCTGCGAATTTGCCCGATGAAGTCGACCTGGGCATCGGGATAGCCTTCCACATGCATGGCCCCATGCATATCCAGGAAGATGCCATCCACAGACCCTGCAGTTCGTATCCCTTCTAGGATTTCATCACGCAGTTCCTCATAAGCTTCTTTGGAGACCATCCCGGAAGGACCACTTGATGCATGGAGGGTTGGAATCACCTCAACCTCAACCTCTGCCAGGTAGTTGGCCCATAATTGGTTTTTCAGAATATCATTTCCACGCCTGATATTAAAGTTTTCCAGGCTTGTCAGATGGGGGATGAAGGTATTGGATTCATGTGCTATTCCAGCTGTCAGAACTCGTATGTTTGAGTTTTCTCCAGAGGTGCAGGAGAGAAGGGAAAGAAAGCATGCACCAATTATTGTCTTTAAAAAAGCCTTTGTGAATTTCATAGGGATGGGGTTATGCTATTATGCAAGATAAGACCTTTTAATTTTTATTTCTTAAATTTCATCCAGACCAAGCTAAAACGAATCATTATGAACTACTTTATTTTTATTTCGGCGCTTATCTCCTTTGTGGCTGTTATCGGGCATTTTACAATGGGTAGAAAGGAATACCTGAAACCTGTTTTGGATTCTGATATTGATATTGTTCCAAAAACGGTGATGCAAACCTTTTTCCATTACATGTCTGGTTTCCTGGTTCTTTCAATGATAATTTTACTTGCAGGAAGTCATGAGTTATGCCCCATGTATGAATATGTCCATAACATGATTCGGTTTATCGGAATAGCGTATGGATTTTTTGCTCTAACGTCATTTATCATTGCATTGACTTCAGGTGTTTCAGGAGGTGTATTGAAGATGTTTCAATGGCTGTTCTGGGCGCTGATTGCTGCCAGTGCAATAATTGGCACTTTATAAAGAGAATGAGCAAATGGATACAAACTGAGTTTTTTTCCTCTCCCTACGGAGAATTGATACTTGGTTCATACAATGATCAACTATGCTTGTGCGATTGGAGGTACCGTAAAAGAAGAGAGGGTATCGACCGGCGAATTGAATCCGGATTGATGGCTGGCTATGTTGAATCCGGGTCGCTGCTTATAGAAGAAACTAAAGCACAACTTTTGCAGTATTTCGAAGGGAAAAGAAAGGAGTTTGATCTGCCACTTCTGCTGGTGGGAACTGAATTTCAGAAGCAGGTATGGAATTCTCTGATTGAAATCCCTTATGGAAAAACTCTTAGCTATGCCGACTTGTCCAGAAAATTGGGAGACGAAAAAGCCATTCGAGCAGTGGCAAGGGCCAATGGGGACAATGCACATGCAATCATTGTCCCCTGTCACAGGATACTTGGAAGCGACGGAAGCTTAACCGGATATGCAGGAGGTCTGAGAACGAAGCAAAAACTATTGCAGCTAGAAAATGCCCGCTTGCAGCCGGAGCTCAAATTGGACTTTAAGGAATAAACTGGAAATAACATTTTAATCTTTTTTTTATGAGTAATGTAATTGTTTTAGGTGCGGGAATGGTGGGTAGTGCTATGGCCATCGATATGGCAAAAAAGCACCAGGTAACACTTACCGATTTAAGTGAAAGTGTTCTGAGCAAAGTCAAACAAAAGTGTAATGAATTGACTACACAGCAGCTTGATGTTACTGATGTCAAGCTATTACAAAGCACAATTAAAAAGCATGATCTGGTCATCAATGCCGTACCCGGATTCTTAGGCTTTGAAACCTTAAAGGCCATTATTGAGGCAGATATGAATGTGATTGATATTGCATTTTTCCCTGAGAACTCACTGGAATTGGATGCCCTGGCCAAAAAGCACAATGTAACGGCCATAGTTGATTGTGGAGTGGCCCCGGGCATGGATAATGTGATTCTGGGTTATTACAATGAAATAATGAAACTCACAGACTTTGAGTGCCTGGTTGGAGGATTACCCAAAATCAAGAAATGGCCATTTTGTTATAAAGCGCCCTTTTCTCCCATCGATGTTATAGAAGAGTATACACGTCCGGCCAGGTATGTTGAACATGGCGAAATGGTGATCAGAGAACCCTTGACCGATTGTGAATATGTGGAGTTTGATAAGGTGGGCACCCTGGAGTCTTTCAATTCGGACGGATTAAGGACAATCATATTTACCATGCCTCATATCCCTAATATGAAAGAGAAAACACTACGATATCCAGGGCACGTGGAGTATGTAAAGGTCTTAAAGGAGAGCGGGTTTTTTGACTCAGAGAAGATTATGGTGAAAGGAAGCATGGTATCCCCATTGGATTTCACCAGTCAATTGCTCTTTAACGAATGGAAGCTGGGTGAAACGGAGGAGGAGATTACCGTGTTGCGGGTTACCTTAAAAGGAGAAAATGCAAAGGGCCAGAAAGAAAAGGTGGTTTATTCCATGCATGATGAATATTGTTCCGAAACGGAGACATCATCCATGGCTCGTACGACCGGTTATACCGCTACCGCAGCAGCCAATTTGTTTCTGGAGGGCCTCTTTAAGGAGAAAGGTGTTTTCCCTCCCGAACTGGTAGGCAAACATAAAGCGTGTTTCGACTATTTTCTAAGCTACTTGGAGGAAAGAAACATTCACTATGTGCTTAGCTCTTAGCTTTTTCTTCCCCGAAATTTTATATAGAGAAAGAAAGGGATGCCTGAAGCTAATAGGATTGTGCCCCAGATTATCACTTCATACTCCAGTCCGGTAATAGCCCATACAGAGTAGAGAAATGCCGGGATGGAAATAAGGGAAGCGGTAATCAGTCTTCGCTTATTGAAACTCTTCTTTTTCCTCAGGTATAAGGCTATTTCAGAAAGTGAAGAAAAGAGATAAGGTAGAAGGCAGCTGAGCGTTGACAGCATAATAATAAAGGAAAACATCTTTACAAGCCCCTTGCTATAGTTGACACTTACCAGGAAAGAAGCAAGAACGCTGGCAATAAGAAGTCCTATGATCGGAATCCCCTTTTTATTTACTTTTTTAAAACTGGGAGGAAAGAGTTTGTCTTTGGCCGCAGCCATGGGTAGCTGTCCCTGAAGCAGGATCCATCCGTTCAGGGCACCAAAACAGGCAATGGCCGCTCCTGCTGCAACCAGAACATAGGCCCAGTCTCCCCAGATCGTTTTCGCAGCATCGGCAAAAGGTGCCGCTGAGCTTTGCAGGTCGGCTGGTGGAACGATTCCCATAACTCCTATGGTACTGGAGATATACAGCAGGGCAGTAATACCAATGCCCGCGATGGTGGCCCTGGGAACCGTTTTCTTTGGATTTCTAATTTTGTCGGAAGGGATGGTGGCCGATTCCAGCCCAAGAAATGCCCACAGGGCCAGTGCTGCAGTTGCAGTGATCGCATTAAAATCCGATACCCCACTAAGATTGAAGGGCTTGAAATGAGCACTGTTAAAGTACAGAAAACCAAAGGTTCCCATCAATAAAAGCGGCAGAACCTTAATGATGGTGGTAACAAGTTGTACCACCCCAACCTTTTTAATGTTTTTTGTATTGATATAGGTAAACAACCAGATAGCTCCTACAGCCACAAGGGCAGAAAGCATAGGGTTCTCTTTCAGAGAAGGGATAAATACGGAGAGATAACCGACTCCTGCCACTGCAATGGCTGCGTTGCCGGTCCAGATCGAAAGCCAGTATCCCCAGGCCACCAGGAAGCCGGCAAAATCACCAAAGCCCTCCCGGGAATAAGCATAGGGCCCACCAGCTTTAGTGATCAGCCTGCTAAGCCTTGAAAATACCAGGGCGAGAAGAATGGTGCCGGCCACAGTAAAGATCCAGCCAAAAACAGAAATTCCTCCATAGAGAGCCAGGGCAGCAGGTAAGAGAAAAATTCCCGATCCAGTCATGTTCCCCACCACCAGGGAGGTGCTTAACCAGAATCCTAATCCTTCCTTTCTTTCATCGTTATTTTCTTGACTCATGTTCCTAAAATACTCTTTTTCCCCTCCAATGAAAATTAACTACATTCCTGTAAGCTAATCCAAACCAATACGACTGATTTTAAACACTATTTGAAGTTGTATGTTATTCATATAAGAATTTTTCTATGAAAGTTGCAATAACTGCCGTAAGTGGACAACTGGGAAGCGAGATAGCACAACAGCTGGTGGGAGAAATTGGAGCAGAAAATATTGTAGGGACTGCCCGAACATTATCTAAAGCAGAGAATCTGGGCATCACTGTTTTGCCCGGGGATTATAACAACAGGTCTGACTTTGACAAAGCCCTGAATGGAGATGAAGGAAACTCAACCTTCGATACCATTGTGAAGAGCAATCGACAGACCGAGCAGGATATCAGAGAAAGCGGACTGGAGTGGTCGATAGGAAGGAACGGGCTCTACATCGAACCCGATGTAGAGTATATTGAAATCTACATAAAGGAGGGGGAAATTGCCAACTGTGCAGGGGATGGATTATGCTCCTATACAACCAGGTCCGAACTGGCTTATGCTTATGTACAACTGACAGCGTATCTGAATGCCGCTTTTGGCACCAGCCTGGTTTATGAAGAGATGACGCCGGAAGCTTACCTGACCTTTCAGCAGAATGTCAATGGTGAGTTTTTGGGAAAGGTTATCGCTGGGATATATATAAAGATCCGTAATGGGGAATTTAATATTCAGTCTGACTTTGAGGCCGCGGCAGGCAGAAAGCATCTGGAATGGAAGGACTATTTCATTTCATTAAATCAATCATAGAGAACTATATGAATTTTCAAAATATCTCCACAGCGGAGCTGCTGAAGCAAGTAAACGATCCGCAAACCTCCATTATCGACGTAAGGCCTGTTGAGGCTTACAACGGATGGAAGATCAAAAACGAGACCAGGGGAGGACATATCAGGGGGGCCAGGAGCCTGCCGCTGAAGTGGACCAATTACATCGATTGGATTGAAATTGTGCGATCCAAGGAAATTCTTCCTAAACAATCTTTAATTATATATGGCTACGATTCAAGTGAGTCTGAACTGGTAGCAGACAGGTTTTCGCGTTCGGGTTATGAAAACATCATGGTATACAATCAATTTCTGGATGAATGGTCTGCCAGGGAATCACTCCCCATGGATCACCTGCAGCGCTACAATCAGCTGGTCTATCCGGAGTGGCTAAAGACCTTACTCGATGGAGGGACCCCACCGGAGTATTCAGGCAGTAATTTTGTGCTTTGCCATGGTCATTACCGGAACAGGGGAGCATATGAAGAAGGGCATATTCCGGGAGCTGTGGACCTGGACACCAATACCCTTGAGTCCCAGGAGACCTGGAATCGCAGAAGCCCCGAAGAATTGAAAGAGACCCTGGAAAAATTGGGAATTACTGAAGATACTACTGTTATCCTGTACGGCCGTTTTTCCTTTCCCGATAACAACGATCCTTTCCCGGGGAGCAGTGCCGGACACCTGGGTTCCATACGTGCCGCCTTTATTATGATGTATGCCGGAGTGAAAGATGTACGCATCCTGAATGGTGGGCTCAAATCCTGGGAAGATGCCGGGTATGAAGTTAGCACAAAGGAGTATACTCCAGTTTATCGGGGTGAGTACAAGACCGCTATACCCGGTTGTCCCGAACTGGCTGTGGATGTTCCGGAAGCCAAAGAAATAATTACCTCTGACCAGGCAGAATTAGTCAGCGTGCGAAGCTGGCCGGAATATATTGGCGAAGTAAGCGGATACAATTATATTGAGAAGAAGGGCCGGATTCCAGGTTCCGTCTTTGGAAATTGCGGCACCGACGCCTACCATATGGAGAACTACCGCAACCTGGATCACACCACCCGTGAATATCATGAGGTCGAGGAAATCTGGAAGGAAGTAGGTGTGGTAGCGGAGAAGCACAATGCATTTTACTGCGGGACAGGCTGGCGGGGAAGTGAGGCCTGGCTGAATGCCTGGTTAATGGGCTGGCCAAGGGTATCCGTTTTTGACGGCGGATGGTTTGAATGGAGCAACGACCCGGAAAACCCAACGGAGACAGGTATTCCAGAAAGGGATTATGAAATAAATGTATGAATTTCGTAAACGAAGAAACCGTCACACTGAACAGGGTTTCCATTACCAATCTTTTGCAGGAAATTGGTCCGGAAGAAGTAGTTGTCGAGATAGTGACTGGCCTGCAGGCGCAGCAGAAATCTATCTCAAGTAAATATTTTTATAATAAGGAAGGATCAATACTGTTTGAGGAAATTACCCGGCTTAAAGAGTACTATCCCACCCGCACTGAAAAGGGAATTCTAAAGCAGATTGCTCCCGGATTAATGAAAAGATATGGATCCTATGAGATTATTGAGCTGGGCCCGGGGGATCATTCCAAGATATCGATTTTGTTAAATGCTGCCGAGGGACTGGACCTGACAAGTATTCGTTATCTGCCCCTGGATATAAGTCAACCTGCCCTGATGAGTTCGGCAGAAGAGCTGGTAAGTACTTTTTCCAACCTGCATGTGGAAGGGTATGCTGTAGATTTTATATCTCAGTTCGGGTCAGTTAAAAGAGAACGGCCTGCCTTGATCTGTTTTTTTGGAAGCACCATCGGAAATTTTGAGTGGGATACATCCCTGGAACTTCTTTTGAATATCAGCAAGCAGATGAAAAGCGGAGATGTTCTTATACTGGGGATGGACATGCTTAAGCCAGAACCGGTACTTCAGGTTGCTTACAACGATGCACGGGGTGTTACCGAAGCCTTTAATAAGAATATTCTTAACAGTGTCAACAACTTGATACAGTCCGATTTTAACCCGGAAGAGTTTGATCATCTTGCTTTTTTTAACGAGGAAAAGTCCAGGATCGAGATGCACCTGGTTGCCCGGAAGGATTTAGTGGTTCATTCACCACACTTTAAAAATGGTTTAGAATTTCTGCATGGGGAAACGATTCATACCGAAAACTCTCATAAGTACGATTCAACACATATTCAAAGTATTGAAAAAGCAAGCGGTTTGAAGCTGAACCATACCCATACCGATGAACGGGGATGGTTTGCACTTACCGAATTTAAAAAATTGTAAATCTCAATTACTTGTTATTTTTGTGTCAGCACCAATCTGAGTTGTAATGAAGAACAATGTAAAGGCAGGTATTGCAGTTCTGTGTGTCTTATTGCTGAGCCCTGACATCAAAGCCCAGAAAGAGGGCTGGAAACAGGATAAAACCAGGGACGGAAAGGTGCTGGTCTCCTACAACTTCCTTGAAAAGATTGACGAGAACGGTAAAAAGTTCAATGTGTTGGAATTTGAAGCAGTCACTACGGCAGCAGTTAGCGTAGAAAGTTGTCTGGCTGTATTGAAGGATGATTCCAGACACAAGGACTTTATGGAAGATGCCGAACACACCGAGCGAATCAAAGATCTCACAGAGGATGAATGGCTTTCATATTATAAGTTAAAGAGCCGGTGGCCCATGCCGGAAACAGATGTGGTGACACGCTATAAATTGGAGCTGAAACCTGATAATAATTCTTTTATTCTTACCGGATATCCGGCCCCGGATATGTACCCGGAACAGGGGCTTAAAAGAATGCAGGAAAGTTTCTCCAGATATACCATTACGGACCTGGGTAACGGGCAAGCCGAAGTGACTATGTATTCAAAGAGCGTACCCGTGGCTTCCATTCCGAAAATGCTTCTGAAGACCTGGATTCCGAATGGACCGGCAGACATGGTAAATGGGATTGTGAGACTGGCCCAGGAAGGAAACTAAACACCATTCATGAAACAATTTTTACCCGTTATTTTCATGCTTTTGTTCTTGTCCATCCTGGTGGGAGCAAATATATATCTGAGCAGGCGTTTTGCCTGGTACTTCAGCCTGGAGCATACCCGGCCCCTCATATGGGTCTTTGCTTCCTTAACAGTGTTTATGATTCTGGGATTGGCTTTATTTACCAATGCAACAGGAACAGGCGGACAGCTACTCTATGGTGCTGCCGCCATCCTGATGGGCTTTATGCTCTACCTCTTATTTTCTGTCCTGCTTGCAGACCTGGTTCATATATTTATCAGGGTGAAGCCTTTGTACTATGGACTGGCAGTTTTACTACTGGCCTTTCTGGTTTCTGTTTATGGCATCATCAATGCCTTTAACATCAGAACCAATGAATTGGAACTTGAAATAAGTGCATTGAAAGAGGAAGTCCGGGTTATGCACTGGACCGATATTCACCTGGGTCATTTCAGGGGCCCTGTTTTTTTACAGAAGTTGGTGGACCGTACCAATGAACAGAAGGTAGACGTGGTATTGATTACAGGAGATCTTTTTGACGGGAAGATCCGTTTCGGAGATGCAAGCCTGGAATCCCTCAGACACCTGGAAGCACCGGTCTATTTTGTGGCCGGGAACCATGATGGTTACAGTGGAGTGGAAGAAGTGAAAAAAGGACTGAGGGAGGTGGGGGTGCATGTACTTTCTAATCAGGTGGCCCGGGAAGGAGAGCTGCAAATTATCGGATTGAATCATATGCTGGCAGATGACAAGAGTATCAACATGCATGCCAGTGGTGAGCTTCCTTCCATCAGTAATATCTTGCCGGGCATCAGAACTGAAGCAAACATGCCCACCATACTTTTGCATCACAGTCCCGACGGAATCCAGTATGCAAATGAAAAAGGTGTTGATCTCTACCTTTCGGGTCATACCCATGCCGGACAGTTATTTCCGGTAAATCTGATAGGCGAACTTATATATACCTACAACAAGGGACTGCACGACTATCAGGGAACGAAAATTTTCGTGGGAGAAGGAGCAGGCACTTTCGGTCCGCCCATGAGGGTAGGTACGCATAGCACCATCACGGTTATTAAGTTGAAACCAGAAGACTGAATCAGATGGTGTGGACTGCGAGTTTAACCGATAATGTTACCCAATTATTTGCTTAAAGTGAGTATTTACTTACTTATATTATTGAATAAGTAGATTCAGACTTTATATTTCCTAAGCAAGAAATTTCTGAACGTCTCTTCCTGTTCTATATCTCCCTTCAGTATCTCAATGGTAATGTTTTCGATGATATGGTTCAATAACAGAGCTTCTTTTTTTGCCTCCCTGTATTTAAGCTCCTTAAATGTGACTGTTAATTTATCGATCAGGGGTTTCATCCTATTCGGTTTATTGTATTCAGGTTGCCATTTAAGGATGAACTGAAGTTTCCAAAAAGCCTTATCCCTGTGATCTTTCAGCTTAAAGGGCATCTTAATTACCTTTCGGATCACCTTTTTTGGATGGGTCTCCATCAGGATGGGCGCAAGGAGTTCACCCAGGCGCTTTTCCGCTTCCTTTGTTAAGGCATTCAGCAAACCCTGCTTATTATTAAAATGCCTGAAAATAAGCCCTTCGGAAACACCTGCCTGTTTTGCAATCCTACTGGTAGGAGTAGATGCATAGCCTTCATTGGTGAAGAGATCCAAAGCAACGTCCAGTATTTTATTTTGCTTTATTGTCAACGAAAAAGTGATTAATTACTTATAAAAGTACATTAATTTGATTAAATCTAAAACATATATTATGGCAACTTTAGATTCGTACCTCAATCTTCATGGCAATTGCGAAGAGGCATTTATGTATTATAAATCTGCTTTTGGAGGTGAGTTTACCATGTTGAGCAGGTTTTCAGAGATGCCTCCACAGGAAGGAATGAAGCTCTCCGAGGCTGATATGAATAATATCATGGATGTATCACTGCCCACCTATTTGCAAAGCTTTCAGAAGGATGAAAAGTAAGCATGCCCATGGGTATGACTGTCTGTGGCAGTTATTATGGTATGTTTACAGATAAATTCGGCGTAGACTGGATGATAAGCTTTGGCGACAAGCTCGAAGAGTAATCCTCTTAATCAGGCTTTTTCACATACCAGAGGGGTGTCCCAAACCACTCATCCATTTCTTCTTCAAATGGGATAATGATCTCCTTGGGCTCCAACCACTCTCCCTGGTCTCCGGTTTCCGCAATCCAGGTATCCAATGCTGCCCGGAGACGAAGAAGGGCTTCACTGTGTTCCGGATCTTCGGAGTCAGCCAGGTTATTAATTTCGTGGGGATCATTCCAGGTATCGTATAACTGCTCATAGGGCAATGGTTCCATTAGTTCGGCAGCCGCCCCTGTTAATTGGCCTGTTGCATACAATTCACGCATCAATGGTTTGACCGCAAAACATTTTTCTTTATAGCGATTGAGAGAAGCGAAGCCCTGTCCGGGGATATAGTTTCTCATGTAGTGATACCGTTTTTCGCGCACAGAACGAATGCGGTTCACTGTTTCATCAATCCGGTCCCGGGCACTGAAAGCATAGGTCCGCGGAGGATCGGCATTCTCCCCCAAAAATACTCGACTTTGCATGCTTAATGGGCGGGGGATACCGGCAATCTCAAGAGTGGTGGCAGTTATATCCAGGAGGCTGATGACCTCATCGACAATTGTCCCTGCTTTATATTGCCGTGGAGCATCAAGGGTTTCAGGCCAATAGATGATCATGGGAATTCGCAATCCTGTATCCCAGCACCAGTGTATTCCACGGGCATCCAGGCGGCCATTGTCACCAAAAAAGATAACAATCGTATTCTCAGCAAGTCCATCTTTCTGCAACTGTTCAAGAATCCATCCCACCCGTATGTCAATTCCGGATACAGAGTTATGGTAGCGTGCCAGCTCCTGGCGAGTAATCTCATGATCCGGGTAGTAAGGTGGAACTATGATGTTTTCAGGGGTGGCGATTTTGGGATGGTCCTTCTCACCAACCCACTCAACCCTTTCTTTTGAAGCGGTCTGCCGGTCATAAATATCATATTCAATTTCGGGAGTATTGATCATGGCAAAAAAGGGCTGGTTGGACTTTAATGCGGACCAATCTTCGGAGTCGTATATGGGTCCCTCGTTTACGAAATTCAGATCCAGTTTACCGGTTCCCACAATGCGCTCTCCGATATTTGTGATGTTTGCAGTAAAATACCCGGCATCGGCCAGGCGATGCGTTACAGGCCGCACTCCATCAGGAAGGCGATAATCATCCTCACGGTGCGAACGCATGTTATGTGTATCTGTGGAGGTCTGATACATACCCGTCATAAATGCCGACCGGCTTGGGGCACAAACCGGGCTTGTGGAAAACACATGGGTATATAGCATGCCATGTCTACCCAAGGAATCCAGGTTTGGAGTAGCCACATTCTCAGCTCCATAAATTCCAAGATCCAGGTTCAGGTTTTCGCCGACAATCCAGATTATATTCGGCTGTTGTGATGCTGCACCTTGGCCATCAGCCGGCTCTTCCGTTCTTGAAGAGCTGCAGGATAATCCCATTAAAACTGCAGATCCCAGGAAAAAGAGGCTTTGGAGAAATCTTCGAATTGAGAATTGGCTTTTCATTGCTTCGGTTTTGTCCTATAAACTTATGAAATTGACCGGATTCCTTCAGGAGTATCATAAATAATTGTTAATCATCCCCTTTCCTACGAACTCAAACCTGACAGGAATGTCAATGTTATTAGCAACAGTTAAAACAAATAGCATGAAGGCCTGGATGGATTGGGCACAAAGGTGCGGAGACAAATTAGTAGATATGGGATCCCCCCTTGGCAATGGAATTACTTTGGGCCCCGGAGGTAAATCTACTGCCAGTGACAGTCGATTATTAGGTTATTCTATTCTTCAGGCCGGGAATATGGAGGAAGCAAGAGACTTAATGAAGGATCATCCCCACCTGGATTGGAATGCGGCCTGTGAGATTGAGATTCATGAATGTCTTCCAGTACCTGGAAATTAGACAATTCCTTAAACTGATAATACTATGAGAACAGCCATGTTAATGATCCACCTACTGGGTCTGGCCATGGGAGTTGGAACTAGCTTTGCCTTTATGTTCCTGGGTATAGCAGAATCAAAAATGGAGAAAGAAGAGAGAATGAAATTTGCTCTTAATTCATTTGCCCTTAGCAGGATGGGGCACATAGGCCTGACCATGCTGATCATATCGGGTCTCTACCTGATAACTCCGTTCTGGGGTAGCCTGGCCTCCATGCCCCTGCTCATTGCAAAACTTATACTTGTGCTTACATTAAGCATATCGGTTTCCCTTGCAACTGTATATACCCGGAAGGCAAGGAAGGGGGACGTAGCAGGCAATCTGAAAACAATTGCCTCCCTGGGTAAAGTGACTTTGCTTTCCGGAATAGCCATTGTGGTTTTGGCAGTATTAATATTCGGGTAAAGGGAAGGCGGAT
>Ga0255419_10059_pt1 | contig 21967 bp, 29 predicted proteins | sample ANMaggSeSYBR02J3_FD_182658 | JGI IMG/M metagenome (GOLD analysis project Ga0255419, IMG submission 182658) | Sediment cell enrichment communities from methane seep in Santa Monica Basin, California, United Staets - ANME aggregate JGI... | ecosystem: Environmental > Aquatic > Marine > Cold seeps >...
AGATTTTAGATAAGGCAAGAGACGTTTAATTATAAAGTTAGAAATATTTATATATCCATTATTTATATTGTGATTTAGAATGTGTTAACATTTTAAGAATGACGAAGAACAAAAGGTGGTGAAGTGAGATGAAAAAAGATGGAAAAAACACAGGAAAACCACCAAATAATCAAAGACGCAGGTATAATCGTTAGAGCACGTATTTTTAACAACGAATTTTTTGAAATGTATCAAAACCTCACGATTTTTACATATGAGGCTTTGAGACAAATGGAGGGATTATTTTGAAGATACCTGAAAATGAGGGGATTATTTTGAAGATACCGGAGTATGAACGCGCGGGATATCTTGTTGACATGGTTATCAAGAAAGATAGTCCCTCATGTACGTTGGTAAGCGAAGGAGGATTAGGCAAATCATTCTTAGTCCGAACGATGCTCGAGCAACAAAAGAAAAAGGACGAATATGTGATTCATAGTGGTCACATTACCCCTCTTGGGCTCTACAAACTCATGTATGAAAATAGTGAAAAAATTATTGTACTTGATGATGTAGAAGAAGTGTTAAAGAGTGATGTGTCTGTAGGAATCTTGAAAGCAGGATTATGGGATGTTAAAGGGGATGGCAAGCGAGATATTACATGGGCTACGACATCAGAAAAATTAGGTGACACTCCACAGAGATTCACATTCAATGGAGGAATAATCCTTTTATGTAATAAGATTCCCCGAAAATACGATGCCATCGTTTCAGCTCTTAGAACTCGAGGACTTGAATATGAAATAAAATTAACATATAATCAAAAACTCAGAATATTCAAACAGCTCATCGATGAACAAGATTTCTCTAATGTCGCGGGATTTAAGCTCACCGCACCAGACAAAAACAGGCTCAAGAAGGATTTGGAGAAGAATACTTCGACGGTACTCAAAAATTTCAATTTTAGAACTGTAATAAAGTTGATAAAATACTTCGTTTACAACAAAATTAACCACCCAAACAAACCTGGGTTATATCTTGAGTTACATAAAGCAACGACTAAGGTTGATGAAGATAAGGAACTAGTATATCAAATGATGAAATCGAAGCTACCTGTATCACAACAGGTACAAAACTTTACCGCTAAAACAGGTAGGTCAAGAGAAACATATTACAGGATTAAAAAACAACTAGATATTGATATTCCCAAAAACAAAACACGGCAAGAAAAGAATCATACAACAAAATCAACAGAACCACTTAAACAAATGGATAAAAAAACCGATGAACATAATGTGAAAGAATATCTCGTCATTAATGATGATTTAATGAAAGGTCTAATCAATTATAACCTTAAAAGAGAATCTAAACTTAAAACCAAAAATGAAAATGGCGTCAGTAAATTATACATGATGGATGAGTTAGTTGCTACGATTTCAAAGAGAAAGGATGGCATGTTGAAAGTAAACTATAAAGAAAATGACAGCATCAAATACAAGATAGTAAATGGAGAAAAGGACTTTCATAAAATTTATGTTGAGATAAAAGAAAGAATTGATATTGTAACAAAAAGAAACAGTCTGGATAAATTCTGGTAAACAAGAACTTCAAAAGAGATTAAATCCTCAACAACTCCCCATGGGTTCGCAACCAGCCCTTACTGGTCTTATAATCAGGAAGAATTGTTTTAACCTCGTTCCAAAATGGTTTGGAATGGTTCTTATGTTCCATGTGGCATAATTCATGTACAACAATATAATCAAGAACAGAGGTCTTTGCCATGATTATCCTCCAGTTAAATCGAATCAGATTCTTTGGCGAACAACTACCCCATTTGTCCTTCAATGATTGAACTTTTATTTTTGATGGTACTTCCTTAAAATGTTTCATATATCTTCTTACTCGTTGATTGATGACTTTTTCCGCTCGCTGTTTGTAGAACTGGATGAATAAAGGTCTTAGTGGATTGTAATAATTGGATTCAGGAACACCATTTGGAATTTTGAGGTTGAGTTCTAAGATGTATGTTTTTGTTTAGAATATTCTTCCATTAACTCTTTTACACGCTTACGTATATTGATATTTCGCTGTCGTTCATGGATTTCCCTCATTCTCATTTCTACATGGGCTTGATATGCATTATTGGACATTTTTCCACTTTTATATTTACTATATATAATAATGGATATATTATAAACCCTTGCCCGAATATCTTCGTAAACCAAAGAATCATACATCTATCTTTATAGACATTAATTTTGCAAAAGAATTTTTTGATAATCAAAATTATGATTATAGTCAACAACCAAACACTCAGGACTTATGAATATAAAATTCATTATCTAAAAGATAAAAAGAGAATAAGTCCTAAATATTACGTACATGACTATAAAGATTAACGATTTCTAAAATAAACGGTCTTTTTATATTGGAATCATACTAACAATATTAACAGGTCTTACATTCATTTCAAGTTTGGTTTATTTTTTTACTATAAGTAATATATAATAGACAATTGAGGGAATGATAGCGTGCATTAATATATTCAAATCAAAAATTTACCCCAATCTATATTATAATAACCAAAAGTTATTCCTAATGTATTTGTTCCACCATAAAAGAACCCCTTTCTCGCATTTCTTTCATTTCATTTTCTGAAATAAGGGCATCTGTCTGTGGCTCATAAAGCCATAATGGTAGAAAACCCGCAGGTTTATAATACGTGTTTTGGGCATTTCCCTATTTTTTTATGAGGATTAATAATGCGTAAACCAGCCCTTAATCATGCATAAAACAAGCCTTAAAATGAGTAAAATTTAATCAAGAGTCGTGATTAATCCATAGTGAGGGAAAATAGGGAAGTTTACGTGAAATGAGGCATTTCCCTATTTTATTATTAGAGTTAGAGAGACGTAAGACGGAGTATCACAAATAGCCACCTACGGATACACTACCATAAGCTCCATTTGCTTCGTCTTCTTGAATGACTATGCCATCTATTTTTAATGTTGCAGTTATCCCCAACCAAGCATTGTCACCACCACCATTTTGAGCATAAACAAAATAAAATTCTCCTTCTTTTGCATTATATATTGTTTTACTCCAAGGCAACCTACCATAAGAAGTACTAAAGCTACGGTCGTTTGCTTCCCAACTTAAATAAACAAAAGGGTCATATTTTGCCATAAAATCAGGCCAACCTGTAACTTCAAGGTCAACTCTATATGTCTTAAAATCTTCATAATCAGGAACATAATAATTTGAAGTATCTATTTTTTTTGATTCATTACCTTGCTCAGTACATCCGGTTAATCCAATAAAAATGAACATAAGCACAATTCCTATCAAAATTATTTTTTTCATGGTTTTTCCTCATTTTAAAAATTAGTTTCAAAAAGATGCTATTTAAATGACCCTTGATAGAATAACATATTGTAAATATTAACTAAAACAATCTAGATTAACATACATGCCTGAGTAAAACGAAGTAAGGAAGGCGAATTATGGGAATTTGATGCTACGATAATTCGGCATATAACTAGCATGGGAAAGCTTAAGTAATAAGGAGTATATTATCATAATTGATATATATGTTTGAGAAAATAAAACAGCGGTTTGTACCCTCTCCGCAAGCCCTTAGGGCTTGCCGTAAAATAACGTTTAATTTTTAGCGTTTATTTTTACCATCTTATTTTTTGGTTCAATTGTGTAATTCCATTTTGGGTTTATCTCATGTGCTGTGAGACTTAAATCTTTCATCTGTTTATCTGATATTTTTATACCTATTTTATAGCTTTCTGTATCTAACGAATTCTCCCATTTTCACACAGTTTCTCCTTAGATTTAAGTTCCTTAATTCCTTTAGCAACAGTAGGTTCAGAAAGCCCACTCAGTTCACACATTTTTTTAATTCCAGCATGCCCAAGACGTATTGCTTCCCTAGCAACAAACCAACGGGTTTGAGATTCATTTAAAGTGTCTAAAAACTTTAAAGTAATTTTTTTTTCAATTTCGCTTTCCATCCAAACACAGAATGCATTTCATACTATGTAAAGACTAACATTATTATGCAGCAGTCCCTTAGGAATCCTAGGTTTTTTCTCTTCATCCATCAGACCTGTTTTTTCATCTTTAACCATATTTCACCACCTCACAATATCTTATGAAAAAATAAATAGTTTTGTACTGCTTCTGGTGGATTCTGGGAAGTCTTCTATGGAGATATACCAATATCATTTACTTAGTTGTGGGTCCAGGACCCATATGTGATAGTATGTGTGCAATATTTATCAAATCCACCTTGGTGGAATGTCATCATTACTGATTATTGAGAACTTGCAATCGTCGCAAATACCATCTGGATTTTCAGTCTCTTCTACTCTGCATATCATCTTTATTTGTCATACATATTTAAAAATTTACCAAATTCAAATAATGCATTATCAACTCTTTTCATTTGAGATATTATATTCCGAATATCGTCTTCATTACCGTCTGATATATCTTCAATAATACCAGCATTTCTACATATTTCAAAAAAGTACTTTATGTAACCTTGTTTGTATTCATCAAATGTTTTTGGTTTCTGTTGTTCTCTGTGTTTTCTATAAGCTCTAAATACATGTTGGTCTCCAATTGGATACGCAAAGGGTTTAGCTATATGGAACAAAAATATTCGCCATATAAATCTATCTGGAAATATCTCCATTGTTACCTTCTGAAATCCATCTTCATCAATATTTCCCAAACGGAAATCATTGATATCATCAAGATATCGAATAACCTTAGTTACCTTAAGGTTTTCTTTGCCTTTATCGGGAACTGAAAGTTTTATTTCAGTTAGGCGATGGTAATCTTTCCATCTCAACAATTTTTTTACGTTTTGCGTAGTTAATTCATTTCCAATATTCAGCTCATCGAGATAAACAATTACTTCATCTCCCCCAAATTCTCTTATTTCATTTTCATAATATTGACTCCAAAAGTCAATGAATTTTCCAGCTACCTCAAGATTGAAATCTTCAAATTCATCAGGATTTAAAATAAACATATTTGCTCCATAGTTATTCTTTATTGAAATATCTATTTTTACCCCTCTTTGAAAGTTCCTTTCATTTTCCCCTTTCAAATCTACAATTTCTCAACTGCCTTTTCATCTTTTTTAGGAAAATAATTATCAGCTGTCATCTGTTGGAATCTCCATAAAGAGAGTTCTACCTGTCTACAAGTTTCGATACCTAACTCATCTTTCCATTTTCTTAATAGTTCTAACTCTGCTTTATACCACTCTAAATCTGATTCATTTTTCGGTTCTACAAAATCTTCACACCTATGTAAAATATCCCTCATTCTGGAATCATATGTTCCATAATCCTTTGGATTCCATGCTGTTAATATATAACTTGCAACTGGGACACCTACCCCATCTAATTCTTGTAATTTTTTGACCATAGAATCAAGGTCACTTTTCTTAAATGCCTCACGTGTAATATCCTCAATTTCCTTGGGGTTATTTTGTATATAATTTTTCCATTGTCTTGTAGTTTTACTGTATCCAAGAATTTGAAATTGTTCTTCATTGAGATAACCTTCTGTTCTGAATTTTTTAACATCTTCGAATGGATATTCCTTTCCGATTCTTGGGGCTATAATCTTAACAAATTCCTTTGGCTTCATTTTTATTTCTGTGTGTTTTCTAAATTTAGGTTTCATTTTTTTCATATTATTTCCTCCTTTAAACCCAACATACATACAATTAAGGTGTAAATTCAAGACTTATTTCAAATTTAACAGATTCTACTAAATCAAAGTATTCTTCCTTACTATAAAATTCAAATTGGTATTTATAAATCTGAATTGAACGTGTTTCAGTATATGTGTCAGGTAGATTACTAATTATCCCCTGAAGAGGGTCTTGTATTCTTGCGAGAAGATTATCATCTTTATCATAAAACTTTACATAAATGTATATTACAGGCAACAACCTACCTGCATTGTTTTTTAAAGTAACATTGATTATATAAGATGTTTGAGTATTTTCTGGATAATCATGGCGAAATCCAGGTTTATAATAAGTGTTACTACTGAACCCTGTATAAACAGTCCATTTTGTTACAACTGAATAATTAACTATCTCAACCTCACTAGAAACGAAATTGGATTCGCCACATCCACTCAAACCAACAGCCAAAAGCAAAACGGCAGTTCCAGTTGCTATAAGATGTTTATTCATATAATTCTCCTTAAAGAATTTTAGAAATAAGGTAAGTCATTATCGATGCAAAAGCAACACTTGTAGCAATAGTTGCAACTGAAAGATTTGCTATATTTCCTATGACTATTGCTGTTCCAAACCACACTACAATAAAAATAATTATTATTCCTGCTATTGTTCTTTTCCAATTAATTTTATTTTCCATATTCTCTCCCTCTAATCTACAATTCATAACAAGTATTATCTTAAAAATGTATCTTGTAATTCCTATGTTGCTTCTGGTATAAATTAAAAGATATTAAAGGATTTTAATAGAGCTACTAATGAAATAAAAGCCGTTAGAGTTGCAAGAATTATGATTAGTTTATTATGAAACTTTTGTGATTTTATAAACCGTGCTTGGTTAATTCCATTCATAGCCGAAATATGCATCATAAAATAATCTGGATAAGTAGTTGTTTTCCTATGAAACCATTTGCATTTCTTTAATCTGGGTTCATTACATATTCCATTAAAGATAATGCATTCATAGTTATCTTCTCCATTCTTATAATAAAAAATACAATTGTTTTCTTTCACTCTACCACAACAGCAGTTCCGTATGCATAAAGTGCGCCTATTATCGGGTCTGGCTTGTTTACCTTAAAACCAATAACAGCGTTTGCACCCATTTTTTCTGCTTTTTTCTCCAAGTTTTTTCTTGCACTTTTTACCTCATTGAATGAAAATGAACTACTTTTTGCTTCTACTGCACCCAGTGTTTTAACAATCTTCATTCCTTCTATGGTGTTAGTTGTGCTTACAATCATATTCTCTCCCCCTTAAACAATCATCACACAATTACGCAACATCTACTTACATAAAAGTCTATTGAAACAATTTATATTGTCTCAAAAGCAGGATTTTTGTTTATCCCTATTCAGGCGGTTCGTGTCGATACCAATTGTGTTCCTTCACAGACTCTTCACTAAGATACATCCTTGAAAATGGAAAAATGGAATTATATCTCCCAAGGAAACTTTCGCCAATGACCTCTTACTTTTTTGATTATTAAAGATATTTATTCAAACCGCTTAGGGAATCAAGTATTGTAGTATTATATAACTGAACCAATTTTTCCTTTTTGGCTATATCTGCCCACATATTTTCAGTAACAACAATGTCACAATAGGGAATTGCCATTGAAAGGGCAGCGATATCATTAATATCTGATGATTTTATTTTTCCTTGGCATTGAACATCTCTCCTAAATTGAAGAATCCATGAAGTGTATAATGACGGAATATTCTGAATGAAATCATATACCCTTTTTTTTGAAACATTTGGAGGCATTATTTCCCAGGGGTCTAAACACAATTCTTTTGCAACTTTTTCCATTTCTGGAATAATAATCTCCTGAAATAATCTAAGCAACGTAAATTCTTTTCTAAGCTTCTTATCTTTGACAAAATCCATATCTCTTTTAATTCTATTTTCAATTTTTTTTACTAACGCCCTTTCTCTTGTAAGATGTTCCCGGACTGCTTTAATATATTCGTTGTTTTTAACACATAACTTAAATGCTTCAATATCATATGTTGCTTCTCTAATTTTATCTTGTAAATCTTTAGGAAATTCAGGTCTATTTCCATCTTTATTTATTATCTCTGGTTTTTTACCCATGATATATGGGATTCCCTTTCCAATAACATATTGTATTACATTTTTATAGGGCAATCCAGCTTGTTTCAGCACCGCCTGCCTAATTTCAAAATTTTGGATGTTTATGTAAGGTACAATTGCATATCCCTGTGACACTTCAATCATAAAATCTAACATTTCATCTCTTTTTACTGGGTTTCTTTTTTTATAAGTTTCCATCAAATGTATGTTGGAAATTGGGAAAAAAGCAGTGCCTTCATTGGATGCTTTTATTATATTTTGAAGTACATTCTGAATCTCTGTATCATTCGACAGACCCTTTCTTGCTCTAAGGAGATTTATCCAGTGATTTTGGTCAAGATATACTTTTTTAGTCATTCCAGTTCTTCTCCCATTCATCATTCAAGAAACCGAGTAAATCATCCAATGAGTTTTTCTTTTGAAACATAAGGTCACGATACAGTTTTTCAAGTGTTTCATGGACCCTTACACCCATAAAAGCTTCAACACTATCCGAAACATCAGTTTCAACCTTGTCAATATAATGGAACTTGAACTTTTGTGGACATTGTTCAAAAGAGCTTAATCGGGAATGAGAATACACGGTCATAAATAACTATATATTTTCATTATTCAAAATGTTGATGGAATATGATACATTAGAATAAAAGTATCTCAAACAAGATGAAAAAATTCTTTTGAATCAAATAAGACATTGATGAGATGTAATAAACTGGATTCATTATGATGTTTTTGAAAAAATTATTCATAAACATTTATTAGATATAGTTAGATACGGATATTTATGATGTTAGATTCTGAAAAACTATTGAAATTTGATTTTATAAGAATTTCCCATACTTTATCAAACCCCCATTCTGTTGGTATCGGCCTTTGGGCAAATTGGTGGTTTAAATTAAATAATGATAATGCTATTGTTCTAGATAGCATTGAGAGCGTTACGATAGAAGGTAACAAGAGACAATCTGATTTGATATTCTGTACAAATGATGGAAAAAGAACGGGAGTTCTCGAATTTGAAAATGATTATGATTATTATTTAAAGAAACTAGAATCTATACAATATTACAATATAAGTGAAAAATTTCCCGATATTTCATTTGGAATTCTAAATGTTTGGTCCCCTTTAGAAGATGCGGTTAATTATTCAAATAATGAATTATTAAAAATTCAAAATATTATAAAAGAGGTCAAAGGGGAAATGTTGAAGCTTTCTTTAAATAATCCTAAAATGCAATATGTACTGTACAACTTAAAATCAGGGAAAAAAGAAAACAAAATTTTTGAAAAATTTGAAGGATATAATAATTGTTACAAAGATTTTGAATGTTTTATATACCAAAATGGAAAAGAATTGACAGTTAAAAAATTATAATAAATGAAAATCTTTTCATCTCATTCATTTAAATCGTTAAATGCTTCAAAATGTTTGGATTTATAAATCATTTTATCCAATTTCTTCCTATTCCATAATTCAACATGATTGCTTTTTGCTAATTCAATAGCAGGATTTGTAAAATAACTTGTAGTAATCACTATCGCTTTATTACATCTATAGTGATTCTTTGCATGCTTATCGTTCTTGTTTATTTTTTTTGATAGTTCGGTTATTTCAAGCAACTTCATCTTAAAATCGTGTTCCAATGTTATGATGAATTCCTCCAAACTGCATTCCTATTTTTTCTTTTTAATTGACAATGAAACCATTGCAATGATTGTTATCACCATCAGAATAGCACCAATGATTGTAATTGTTGAACCTGCAAACTCACTACCTAGAAGAAGACCTAATCCCAATCCACCAATAATTCCTATGCTTAATCCTTGTTTATCCATGTTTACTCCTTATCCTTCCATTTATCTCCATTTGCTAAATCAACAATAAGAAATATTGTTCACTATATAAAAGGATACAATATTGTACTCATTATGAGATTAAATTAGGCTTTAGAATGGGTTTAGATTGCCCCAAACAATATCATTTTAATTGTTATCAAAAGATTTTTATCTTGATAAATCATGCATACATTGAACAATTAATCCTGTTAAATTTTGGAGGGCAGGGTTGTTTGGAGGTAATAATATTATGCGTTTGAGTAAAACCAAAGTTATCGCTGTTCTTTTAATATGGCTGTTTATTGGAGCCATTATTATTCCAAGTATAAGTAGTGATGAGCCTATTTTTGGAACAAAAGTATATGTTGATGGTCCTGGTCCTGGAAATTTATCAGTTAACGAAGTTAATTATTATGCGGTTATTATTGGGGTTGAAAGATTTAAGGGAATAGAACCCCTTCCAGAAGATAAACTTGATGACGGCGCAATCAGCATGTATAATCTATTAATTAGCAGTAAAAACTGGATAAGCGAAAATATTAAACTTTTATTAAATGAAGATGCTACAAAAGAAAATATCCGTGATTCAATAGTAAATTGGCTTGATGAAAAAGAAAATGAAAACGATGTTGTACTCTATTATTTTGCAGGTCATAGTATAAAGATGCCCCTTTCAAAAAGACATCTTGGAAAAACGTATTCATTTCCATACAATATTACTAATTTTAGTTATGCTGATGATAAAATCACAGATACCGAACTTGCTAGCTGGTTAATTGAATTGGATTCAAATCATATAACCTTGATTCTTGATACATGTTACTCTGGTAAAATGACTTCATTATGTCAAGAAAACAGAGTTATGTTAACTGCGGGTGGAAAACATTTTTTTTGTGGGGTTGATGAATCAGATGCGCTTGGAACGGGTATATTCACCTTCTTTTTATTACAGGGTTTCAAAGGATTAGCCGACATTAATAATGATGGATGGGTAAGTGCCGAAGAAGCTTACCGATATGCAAGGATTCCAACAATTATATCTTCAATATGGAAACAATTTCCTTTTATTCAAGAATGGAACAATCAGACTATACTTTGGTTTTTTCAAATACCAAGACTTTATGATGAATACCCGGGTACCTTGCCATTGATAGAATATCAATATTAACTTATCTAATGATTATCAATGATACCTAACGTTGACATTCCTCTAAAACGATGTATGAGTTTGTATTTCGAACTTATGGATACAATTGAGGTATCCAATCTTTTCTTTCTTTCGCCAACATATAATACAATAGATGGGGTGAGAGTTGAGAGTGAGTAGTTTTCTAGGATAAGTTGTATTTAATTTAATTATTACTTTTCTTAATGATAGGTTTTAAAAAATATTAGTATTAATCTATTTAAAATTTATTTAATATATCTTCATTTTAACAAAGAATAACAGTATACAAAACCACCGTATACTCTAATATTGAGGCACTAGTATCTCATTGTATAACAAGGGAACTCAATGTATACACAACGATGCGAAGTGACTTTCCCCTCAATTTAAAAATTTATTCGATGTATATGAAAGAGTTAAATAGAATGTTTAATATTTGTATCCTTTCATCTCTTTTTCTGAAAATCCAACATCAAGACCAAGTGCAATTCGGTTGACAAAATTAAAGTAAGAGACGATTAATGTAATCTCTAATATGTCCGTATCAGAAAATCCATGTTTTCTCAATAAGGCAATGTTTCGTTCATTGATTTGATGTGGTGAGTCAGTCAGTTTTGTAGCATGATTTGCAATTATCTGTTGTTTTTCATTAAGAAATGAAATATCCATATTATCAATAAGTTTTGATAGGTTAACTGTATCTTTCCAGTAGTGAACCAATGCCTCAGCATGATGATTAATACAATATTCACAGTTATTCTTAATGGAGACAACAAGAGCAATTAGTTCTTTATCTTCCCTTTTAATTTTAGATGAGTTAAACATGATTGACAAGTACAAATCAAGATGCGTTTTCATCGTTTTAGGAATTAAACTATGAATTTTCAGAATGTTTGATACTTTTCCTCGCTTTTCTGCAAGCTCATCATACACTGTTTTTAATGTTCCTTGTGCGTCTTGTTGGTCAATAGTGTCTATCCAAGTCATATGAGGTCACTGTTTTTTTAATAACTTAATTTAATTTCTCCTGAAAGAATGAGTAATTATGTCTCTTGTTATAAAGTCTTTGAACGTTCTTGATAGTTGAAAAATTGGGCGAATTTTTTCATAATTGAAAATCAGCAAATGCAAATGATGACATGGTTTTATTAAACTGTTATTGAAAAATCTTATTAGCATACTTTCTATTCATTTTTTTGGTTAGTTTTTTGAGAAAAGATGAACTTATTCAAATTCATACTTTTTTAATTCATATAAGAACATGTATAGAACAACTCCATGAATACAATAATCCACAAGCGTTTACATCATATGAATCATTGAATATTGGCCCTCAAGATGTACATAAATCAAAAGAAAAGCAAAAAACAGCTGTTGTTGAATTGTACAAAGGTATTTCAAAAGCATTAGTTGAGAAAGAACCTATACGAGTTCCGTCTTCACTTAAATGCTAACTCCAAATTCATACCAATAAAAATGTAATCAAATCTCGTTTTATTTGATGGAAGTAAGGCAAATATTGTAATAATAATGTAATGTTTATATAATATATATTGATTAGGATATATGTCTTTGAAGGCAGGGCGTAGTGATATATGAAACAAAAAGAGACCTATTCATTTGGAGAAGAAGATGATAAGGTGATTCAATTATTCAATGAACTTGGAATGCCGAAAAATCTTGCTAAGACATTAATGTATATCTCTCAATTTGATGAATGTAAATCTGCTGAAATAGAAAAATGTGCAAATCTTCGCCAACCAGAAGTAAGTATAGTAATGCAGGAACTTCAAAAACAAGGATGGGTTACAAAGTATGACCTTAAAAAAGAAGGAAAAGGAAGACCCGCTCATATCTACAAATTAACCATTGACCTTTCTGATATATTAGAATCAATATCACGAGAAAAAACAAAAGAAATCGAAAACATTAAGACTAATCTTGAAAGGTTAAGAAATATCCTCAAAGAAGGATGAAAGAAATAATTGAAAGGTATAACTTTGGTATTATTCTTGATATTATAAAATACATTTAAAATTAATTGTTCTCATAAAGAATGTCCCCCTTATGGGTGCAGATATTCATCAGTAGATTTTATTGATTATCCTTTCCCTTGTATCTTTCATCAAGGCAACTACTACAATGGAGCTTTGACCTGCTGTAATCTATCTTGTTTTTACCACACTGTCGGCAGAGGCCTTTGGCAACTCGCTGTCTTTCATATTTCTCATTTAGGATAAGTCGCTTACGATAGCATATGGGACAGTATCTTTTAGTTTCCCAATCTCCTGGCATAGGATTACCACAATCATAACAGAGATTGTTATCCATTCGTTTCTTTCTATACTGAATGTCGTATTCTCTTTTACATTTCTTGCAGTAACTCTGTAAACTATCTCTTTTGGTTCTATCTATGTTGAATTCTGAAGACGGGAGGAAATTATGGCATCGTGGACATTCTTTCATATTCTACAATGTAATATTATACACCATCATTAATAAAAATTATCTACAATCTTTCTTTCAATTTTATCATTGCATCACGTAGGTCATGCCACCAGCATCGGCCTTGCCAGATACCACAACGATAAGCATATTCTTCAGTCCAATTCTTAAATTCTTTTGGCATAAATATCTATGACTTGTAATTAATTTGTTTTTATAACATTTTCTCCTATTAAAATATATATCAAATATGATTATCAAGTTGGTGATAAATTCGAAATATCAGTTATAGATGATAACAATCTGAATATTAGAAGAATATTAACACATTTAAGTTGAAGGAGTGCTGGATGATTAGGATGGGATGCAAACTAAAAAACTACCAGCACTCAATTCCTTCTAATCACCTCATTATTATCAGTATTCAAATACTTTTTATGTAGATGAATATGTATCTATCAACCCTCGTATTTATCCTGAAAGTAGTATTTCAATCAACTCAACTTTAATACGTATTTGATATCATTAAAATAGGTACATCACTACGGCATAATACTAGTGTGCAAGAAATAAACAAACGTTTCCTACTTTTTTCAGACTTATACAACCTATGAGTTTATGTTGTAAAAAACAGGTATCCAACAGGATGGTACTATCAATGTTCATTAACCCTTTTTAGTAATAATGGCTTTTGCATACCAAAGATAATAATAAAGCTCCGTAACAAAATTATTAACATGACTATTCTTCAGACGATTTATTTCCCTTTTGATTTCTTCGGTATCTTTCTCAACAAGTTCATCAATCTTGTTGGCATCAGAAAATGCAAACATAAACATATTCAATAGGTCTCTTTTTTCACCTTTAAGTTTATCAATGTTATGAAGTTTTTCAAGAATAATATCAGATTCTTTGAATTGACGTCCAAGTTTAATATTAATCAATTTCTCATATTTCATTATTCCATTTGAAGATACAGATTTACCTGCGATACCCCCACAAATAACTGCTGGTAAAATCCCTTCAATATACGGTTTAAAATTTTGATTTGTAGCGTCTCCTGTAAAAATAACATTGCCATATCTACATTTTGGAACATCATATTCAACTGAAGCTTTACTGAGTGTCAGGGTTGGTAGAAAACTTATTGGAAGAAGCAGTTAGGGGGGTTATAGGGGGTTTTTGCCCCCTATTTCACCTATTTCATTTTTGCAATTAGATATGATGGACGTATAGTGCTGAATAAAAACATTGCAAAAATTAGAGGTAAAAATTCGGGGCCAAATTGAAATACTTTCTTTGGATTTATTGTAACATCAATATGAATTATTGCCTTCTCATCATTGTCTTCATCCTCGATAACATAGTATATTAACTGATATCTGCCAGGATTTAAATGTATATACTCTTTTTTTGTATTATTATTTGGACCAACCACATATGTCTTATTAGAGGAGTAACCATTTGTCGATTTAAGATAAAATTCAATCGTATCATTTGAGAACACAGTGAAATTAACCTTTACATAGTCATTAACCTCCATAAAACCTTGCATTCCATAACTGAAATTTCTTCCATCAATAGTCATAAATTTTTTAATTGTAAATTCAGGTGTATAAGACTCAAATGCCATAGGTTCTTTAGGAGGTGTAACAAAAAGTGTCATACCCGCACTAATTACTATTGTGACAAATCCAAGACAAATGATTCTTGATAAATTTTTCTTGGTATAGAAATTTCTAATTCTTCCATTCTTTACTGCATTTTTAACAATTGCATTTACCGTTAACTTCGATTTCAAACTTCTATTAACATAGTACGATAGTTCTACAGCTTTGTCTTTAACTGATAAAAATAGAAATATAAAAGACAAAATAACTATGAAAAATAGACCTAATAATGCCACGTTATATGTTATAAGTACAATCCCTGACCATAATATATTCATGGTACACCCTATCACTATTGAGGCTATACATATCTTTAAAAAAAATTCAAATGTTGCATCAAATTCGCAATCCGAAAATTTTTCATAACTATTTATGGTTTGTGATTTTTTTTCTATTAAAATAGTTAATAAAAAAAGTAGATAAGCAAGAGATATAACTGTTGAAATAATATAAGCACCATGTTGATAAATCGGGGCATAATTAAGGTTTAGTCCAAGAGTTTTTAGATAGTCATAAGAGGGAGCCAATGACATTATGCCATCGTATAATGGAAGGGCTTTAGGATTAATAACATAGAATAATAAAAGGCCACATATCAGTGAGTAAGGAATCAGTATTTTACTCCATTTGGTCCAACTTTTTTTAATTGCTTGATAGGTCAAGAACAACACTAAAATAATAACCAATAAGAAAATAAAATCAAATGAAATGTCTTGATTTAATAATTGGTATAGAACATAATTAATATCAATAAAATAAATATTTAGAATCAATATAATAATAGTGTGTGATAAAACTCCAATAAGTATTTTGTCTTTACGTGACTTGCCAATTTTTAGCCATTCTAATATTAGTACTTTTTCTATTTCTTCTTTTTTTGAACCGAAATCCGTTACTAGTTTTCTCATTTTTTTTTGTCTGATTTTTTTCCATTGATTTACAAAACTCCTATTGAACGCTATAACCAATGCTACACTACTAAGCATATAATGGCCACCTATTCCAAATAATATCGTTAGCCAAAGAACAATTTGGAATGCATCTAGAAAAATATTTGTTTTTGCCCTACTAATTTTATTCGCTGTAAATTTTGCAGAAAAACCTATGCAAATTAAAATATTTGAACCCAGAATTAGTAAACCATATAGAGCAAAATCAAAATTTGAAAGGAAATTAGTTAATAAAAGGCCACCTATAACTTGAAAAAAAGCCATAAATACAATTATGAATCCAAAATGAGGAATTATTTGATTGATTTTTTTTCTTTCTGATTTTGTAAAATATCTTTCTAACAAATCCAACTGGTATATTTCTCCAGCAACAACAGCTGCACTAATAATTGCAAGGAATATATTCTCATAGAAAAAGTGGATAAAAGAGATATATCCACCTATGATAATACCATAATTAATTGATTTTATTTTTGATGTAGATTTTAAAATCATTCCAAACTTGGTAAACAAAATAATTCCTCCACAATGAATGAATGGAAATAACAAATAAATAGTCTTGGTTTTCAAAGAAGAATATGTTTGAATGGGTTAATGCAAAACTAGGAGTAGCCATTATGGTCGCAATAGTAATTATAATTGCTATTGTAGTGTTTTTTCACATTAATAGCTTGTAGAGCAGATTAAATCTTTCTCAGCCTGGTCTTTAGATTACCTATAAGGAATTGAAACTATCTAGCAGGTGGTGGTTTCTGGGCAGTTTTCTAGGGAGCTATATACAATGATGCCCCAACAGTGAGTTGTGGGTCCTGAACCCATATGTGATAGTTTCAGATGGATGCAACCTCTACCATTCAATTTTATTTGAATCATTCCACATGTATTCTTTTTAAAACAGCACTCATTGAAAGTAACTTTCATCAATCTTGATATCAAATAATAAACTCAAAGTAATTTCCAATAGTTTTCTGAAAGCTTATATCCTATTAATTTAATTCAATTAAAGTTTACATTTCATCAATCCATTTTTATCAGCTATCCAAACATTTATAATTTAATATTATATTATTATAAGTATAAATACCTAAAAGGGGGAGACTCTCTTATGAAAAAAGGAATCGTAATATCAATATGTTTTCTATTAATACTCGTAAGCTGGATACCAACGATTAGTAGTGATACAACCGAAAATACTGGTCAAAGCACACTGACATTTTATCCAACGGATGATGTTCACATAGATAATTATTCAACAAATATTAATGGTTATCATGACCATTTGGTAGTTAGAAATGCGTATGGTGCTGGTGGTTCGGCTGTTTATGAATGGAACACATTTATAAAATTCAACATATCATCGTTAATTATGGGGACTTCGATTTCATCAGCAACATTGAATCTTTTCTATTATGATTGGTTGGATAACAACCCTGTGGGGAGAAATTTGAATATATATAGGGTGACAAGTAACTGGAACGAAGATAATATAACAGGAAGTTCTGAGCCTTCATATGCATCGGTACCAACAACTTATACCACAATGCCAAGTTCATATGATTGGATAAGTTGGGATGTCACTAGTGACGTACAGGATATTGTTGATGGAACGGTGACAGATTATGGTTGGAAAATAATGGATGAAAACTATTGGGGTGCAAGCAACATTCCTGAAATGTTCTTCCGTTCGAAAGAGTATGGTACTTATATCCCATATCTTGAAATTGAAACCATACCAACTGCTGATGTTTACGTTGATGATGATGCCGACCCAAGTTGGTATGATGCAACACATGTTAAAACGGTTCAAGAGGGGATTGATAATGCAAGTTCTGGTGATACTGTTTTTGTGTATAATGGAACGTATTATGAACACATAACAATAAATAAACAGCTATATTTGATTGGTGAAGATAAGAACACAACAATTATTGATGGAAGTAATAGTGGCCATATAGTTGATGTATCTGCTAGTGGAGTAACAATTATAAATTTTACAATTAGAAATGCAGGAACATCGACGTATATAGCTAGCATACATTTAACATCAGACAATAATCACATTTTCAATAATAACATTATAGACTCTCAATTGAACATGTATCTACATGGTTCCAGTGGCAATGTTATATCTTATAATTATTTCTATGATTCAATTGGGTCTAGTGAATGTCTTAGGTTTCAATCTGGGAGTAGTAATAACTGGTTCCATAATAACACTCTTAATCATTGTGGTATTCGTACTTTATATAATTGTGACTATAATATCTGGGAAAATAATACATTTGTAAATAGCGGTAATAATGGTTTAAATCCTGATGGTCATTATAACGTTTTTCGGTATAATCATCTTGATAATAGTTCATTCTCAACAAGCCAGCGTTCTCATTACAATGAAATCTATGGCAATAATTTTGTCAATGGTTCTCAATATTCGATAGTAGATTATCAAGCATCACATGATAATATTGTCTACCATAACAATTTCATAGATAGCACCGCTATTATTAAATTCAGTGGAAACTATATGTATAATCCTACACTTCAAGAGGGGAACTATTGGTCTGATTTTGATGAATCAATTGAGGGAGCATGGGACAATGATAGTAATGGAATAGCAGATAATCCATATACAGTCCCAGGAGATGCTGGTGCTCAGGATTTATACCCATTGATGAATCCATATAATTTTGTTCCTTCAGAAAGTTATTATATTGGTTTATGTGAACGTCCAAATGGTAATGGATGTACTGGATTAATAAAGACACTCTATGATGGCATAGTTCTAACAATAAAGAGTTATGATGAAAATACAATATTATTAGAACTACCGAAATATGCTGATACTTGGACAGAATTGTACAACGATGCATCTGTTGATTATAACCATCCTGAAGGGATTTACTTTACAAGTTCAAGTCCAGTTTTGTATAGAGCTATAAATGCAACACAAATTTTTGAAAACGATTATACAATTGATATGAAAATACAATATACTAATCGATGGCATATGCTTGGTTGTATTTTTAATTATATCGATGAGAATAACTATCAAATGGCATCTTTACATTATGACAGAGATGAATATAAATTTATAATATTTACTTCAATCATTGATGGTGTAACATCACAAGAGGAACTTTTTTATCCCACAACTGGTAACACAGATTATGATTTTAAAGTGAAAGTAAGTAATTCAGATGGTTTAGTATTCATCTATGTAAACGGAGCATTAGAATGGACGGTTAATATCACATCACAATCTTCAGAACCTTCAACTATCTATGTCGATGATGATTATACTTCTTCTACACCTGGCTGGCAGTATGACCATTTTGATGTGATACAGGATGGCATTGATGCTGTTGCTGAAGGTGGAACTGTTTTTGTGTATAATGGAACTTATTATGAGAATGTAATTGTAGATAAAACCATTGATTTGATTGGTGATGATATTAATAATACAAAAATAATCTATAATAATTCTAAAAGTGATAGTGCTGTAAATTTATGGAATATAAATACATTATTTGAATCGTTTACAGTTATAGGTGGGGGACATGGTGTTGATATTAATAATGATTATATCACTGTATCAAATATAACTATTAAGAATTGTAGTGATGCTGCCTTAGAGATAAATGGTAATAATAATATTATTAAAAACTGCATAATTTTAGGTGACAAAAGTAATCCAAATGGACATGGTATTGAAATACAAAATGGAGTTGGAACAGCACAAAATAATCTTGTTAAAGATAATAAAATTCAAAATAGTTACAATGGAATTGTAATTGAAAATATTGGAAATTGTATAAATAATCACTTAAAAAATAACTATATACTAAATTGTACAGATAAAGGAATATACATCATATCATCAAATAATTTTATTGAGAATAACACTGTAGAACAATCTCATTATGGCATTCAAATAAGGTTTTCAGAAAATAATATTGTAAAAAATAATCTTCTTTTTGGTAATGTAAATGCTTTAGTCCTTGTTGATGATACATACAATAATTTAATTTATCATAATAATCTGATTAACAATACAAGACATGCATATGATGAACATGACAATTTATGGGATAATGGGTACCCAATTGGTGGTAACTATTATGATGACTATACTGGAACTGACCAAGATGGGGATGGCATAGGAGATACACCATACAATATAACCGGTGGAGGTAACCAAGATTTATATCCTTTCATCGAAGAAGATGGATGGTTAAAAACAATTGATGTTGACCAGGAAGTTTTTGGTAGAGGCTTCCCAATTCGCCATGCGGTTGATGGTGATTGGGCAGGGGCACAGAATTTCAAGACAACAGAGGAATCATTGACCCGAGTTGACGTTTATCTACGAAAGTTCGGTACTCCTGAGTTTAATCTCACTCTTGAAGTTAGAGAAAACTCACCAGATGGTATTCTTATTGAATCATTTGAATTCGAACCTGATGTATTGGATGTGAACTGGGGTTGGTTAAATCTTGATTTAGAAGATATAATAACAACACCTGGTACAGATTACTTTATTGTATGCCCACCCGCTCCAAGTGGTGTTACAACAAGTTTTGGCTATGAATGGGGCTATGCATTTGGCAATCAATATGATGATGGTGCATTCTGGTTCACACGTGATGGTGGTGGATTATGGCGTGACCTACCAACAATGTATGAGTTTGTGTTCAGAACGTTTGGATATACCAATTAGCATCTAAAGTAACTTTCATTTCAATGAATCAATATATCAAACTGATGGGAAAATGAACAGAACACCATCAATTTTCCAATAGTTATTATCAAAATTAACTTTTAATATTATTAATTTCCAGGTCCATGTTTTTAACAGCCGAATAATAAAAACCGATTTTACATAACTTTTGATATTCTTTATCGCTCATTTTTCTATATTGTGCATGTGTTACTTTCATCTTATCATATTTAAGGTCAATAATTTTTGAGAGGGATTCATCGGCTTGAGCTATCCAAGTGTTTAACTGGTTTTTTTCACCATAATCCAATTTATCAATAAAATCTCTTGTAATGCCAAAAAGAACATAATTAGAATGGCAATTTTTCTCTTTAATACCTGATGGTTTTTTTATCTCTTTTTCTATCATTATATCAAATAATCTTTTTTCAATTATATCGTCAATGTCTCTCAACTCGATATCATTAAAAATTCCTCTTAATACTTTTTCCGTATGCCATTTATCTGTTGTAAAGTAGGTATGACGTTTTGTTTCTCCTTTTCTAAATACCCATTTACGTTCTAACAGTTTTTCAATGCAATTATTTAATTGTTGACCACTTTTTATACACCCTGGATAAATCTCTGCTTGACCTATTCTATATCCATATTTTTCCTTTTAATGAGGTTCACCATCGCCTACCACCATTCCTAAGCGTAGAAAACTCTAAAATCCGCTCAAGTTTGATGAACATCACTTGTCCACCGTCTGTCATCAACTTAATTCTATCTTCGTATACCTTCGCTAGGACACCGTACCAGTTGAATGTACTTTTAACACCAGTATCATCAGGAACGCCTATTCGCACATGTTCGCCTTCGTAATGCTTTAAATCAATAAAATCCAATCAATGTCACCACCTTAGATTAAAATTCTCCGTTTTGACTCGACTTTCAGTTCATCAAAGGCTATATTATGAATATTCATCTCTTCCTCCCTTTGTTCATAAAAAACTCATTAACTGCTATTTTTATCGTAGCAGAACGGCTTATGTCGTGTTCCTTTGCATAGTTATCTACAAGTCGTTTTGTCTTATCACCCAAATAAACACTTGAATGTTTTAGTTTTTTAATCATAGTATAATTATTGTCAAAAGTATTATATATAGGTTTTAAAGTCTATTAGCTTTATCAACACTGTAAACATGGATGTGATTAATAATGCCATCAAACAAAATAAGCGATGAGAAACTATTAAAAAAGGATACGTACAAATCCATTATGTACCTGATAGAAAATTATCAGTTTCAACATTTCGAAAGAGTAGGATTAACAGCAGGTCACATA
>Ga0255419_10060_pt1 | contig 21871 bp, 16 predicted proteins | sample ANMaggSeSYBR02J3_FD_182658 | JGI IMG/M metagenome (GOLD analysis project Ga0255419, IMG submission 182658) | Sediment cell enrichment communities from methane seep in Santa Monica Basin, California, United Staets - ANME aggregate JGI... | ecosystem: Environmental > Aquatic > Marine > Cold seeps >...
AGCGGGAATCCACGATTTTTGCCAACCAACCCCTTTCGCACCCTTCCCACTTTTCACACCTTTCCCACCTTTTCCCCTTGCCCGTGTCTGAATATTCCAGTATCCTGCGGGTCTTTTGTAACGGTCGGCAACGTCTATCAACGTTGTGGCCAATAGAGACGCAGCTTACGCTGGATCGGCTTGTGCCAAAGGCGAGATAGAAATGTTATCTATATCGCCTATGTTGTCTAAAATAACAAATTCCTATATGATTCAATTGGGAGCATAAAATGCTTGACTACAAGGACTTGGACGCCAAACTAGTAAAAATCAGCAAACGCACCATCGAAATGTGCTCAGCGGCAGGCTCAGGCCATCCATCTACGGGACTGTCACTTGCGCACCTCACCGTGGCCTTAATGTACCGTGCTATGCGATACGACCCACAAAACCCCTGGAATGCCGCCTCCGACAGGCTTGTCCTCTCAGAAGGACATGCAGTACCCATTATTTATGCGGCATACTGCGAGCTAGGCGGGATCGCTGGAACAAAGCAGTCGCCACAAAAACTCTCTTTCGATGACACTCTCACGCTCCGCGAGAGCGACAGTGTCCTTGACGGCCATCCAAACCCCCCACAGGGTTTCCCGTTTTTTGACGCTGCAACAGGCTCACTGGGACAAGGCGCATCGGTCGCTGCCGGGCTGGCAGCAGCGGCAAGACTCGATGGCTTGGACAAACAAATATACTGCATCATAGGTGACGGCGAAGCACGCGAAGGACAAATATGGGAAGCGGTCGATTTCATTGCCGACCACAAACTCACCGCTGTCAAGCTCATCTTCAACGCCAACGGCCAGGGACAAAGCGACTACGTCTCGCCACAACAATCTGCCGAAAGCCTCCAAGCGAAACTGCAGGCATTCAACTTTGAAGTAAAAGTTATCGATGGCCACAATTGGGACGATATCTTCACTGCTTTGGCCTCTAAGGCAACCGACAAACCCATCGCCATAGTCGCCAAAACGGTAAAAGGCTGGGGATCAAATGAACTATCGAGCAAAAACTATCACGGCAAAATACTTAGCGACAACCAAGTAGAGCAGGCGATGGCCGATTTTGACGTCATCGCAGCCAAGTTGGGCGTTGACGAAAATGCAAAAATTGACGCCCTCAAAGTCACTATCCCGCAAGATGCCAAGTCGCCAACCGGAGGCAACATTTCAGCAGGAGCATTCGCCGATGCACTAAAAGCTGCTGGTCTCGAAAAGCAACTCCAGGACAAAAAACTCGCAACACGCACAGCATATGGCGTTGCACTCGAAGCCATCGGTGCCGATGAAAGAATCGTTGCTCTCGACGGTGATGTGCAAGGCTCTACTTTTGCCAATATGTTTGCAAATAAGTACTCGAATCGCTATTTCGAAGGCAAAATCGCTGAGCAAAACATGATATCCGCAGCGGTAGGCTTAGCGGCGTCAGGTAAGATACCTTTTGTTTCCAGCTTTGCCAAATTCCTCGTCAGAGGCTACGATCAGATCGAAATGGCAGTCATTGGCAATTCCAATGTCAAGCTCTGTGGCTCACATGCTGGCGTTTCTCTCGCTGCCGACGGGCCAAGCCAAATGGGATTGCCCGACTTGGCGTTCATACGGTCGTTTGCCCATTCGAACAACATCGCAGGCGATCCAGCAATCAGGATGTTTTGCCCGTCAGATGCTGTTAGTGCCTTCAAGCTAACCGAGCAGATGGCCAACACCAGTGGCCTGTGCTATATGAGAACACAGCGGCCCAACGTCGATTTCCTATACGATCTCGATGAGGAGTTCCCCTTTGGAGGTCACAAACGACTTGCCAGCGGCAAGGATATACTCATCGTCGCTAGCGGGTACATGGTGCATATTGCGATGGAGGCACTAGCTATACTCAAAGCAGCGGGTGTGAACGCAAGCCTCGTCGATGTTTATTCCATCCCACTGGAAACCGATAACGTTTTGGAAATCGCTAAACAGTGCCAGGGTAAAATGCTCGTTGTAGAGGACAATTACGTTGGCGGTTTTGGCGATGAGCTAGCCTGTGCCGTCGCGGCAGGCAACGCGAATATCACCTGTAAGCGGCTTTACGTTACCACGGTACCGAAGAGCGCAAAGACTCCTGACGACATTCTCAAGCAGGTCAACCTCACCGCGGACGACCTGGCCAACGCTGCACAGAATTTTGCAGTTTAATATCAATTGCAGTGTTTTATTAGCCTCTGAATTAAAAACTAAGTAATTCAAACTGACCAATTCGATATGTCATGCCCGCCTATGTGGGCATAAGCTTAGCCCTGCGACCCGTCGCAGGGTTTGTCGCTCCCGTCTTCGCGGGAGTGACATAAGGTGTGTCATTCCCGCGCAGGCGGGAATCCATAATCTCTATTCTTTAGATTGGCAATCGTAGTATCGGCTCTTTCTTACTGAAATTATTTTTACCCTCTCCGCTCATGGGCCTTGCAGCCATATACTTTTTCGTAAGCCTTACAATTGGGACAAAGGCTTCCCTCCAGCCATTTTACCAACCAAAAAGCTAGGCCTTTTTGCTTACCTCGTGCCCTTCTGCACACAGGACAAGCCACGCACGCTGCGGCACGTTTACGATCTTTCGCGGTTATTTCTGCGTCAGGCATTTCATACTCCTAACTACGGATGCGATTTCGCACTTCTTCTTGTTTGAGTAACCGTTCATCCTTTTTTTTGACGGGTGGCAGCGTCTGTCTTCGGACAGGCGATGGTAGGGCGGGCCATGCCCGCCATTTTCTGACTTCTGATCTCTAATCTCTAATCTCTAATTATCTGCGGCACGGTCTATTGCTTTTAGCATATCGTCGAGTGTATAAAAATCGCCTAGCGTGATGGGCTTGCCATTAGCCCCAGCGGGATAGACCACAGCAAAAGGAATGCTCTTGGTCCCAAAAGCGTTGAGTGCCTCGTCGATACTCTGGTCGCCAAATGACCAGTCAGCAATGACAAGTACTGCGTCGGTTTCTGCCAGCTTTGCTTTGAATGCGTCGGTTTTGTAGATAATTTTATCGAGGACTTTACAGTTTTTGCACCAGTTAGCGGTGTATTTTACTACAACTATGTGATGTTGCGATTGATATAGCTCCAACTGTTTCTGCCAATGGGTATCGGAAGCAGGAGTGATAGGCTTTGAATGTGTGATGGTGTGGCCAAGAGCGTATGAGCCTATAATAACCAGCAGCAGTGCGATAGCTCTGGTTATCAGGCGTTTCCTCTGCGGGGTATTGATATTTACCACGCTCATGCCCAGCCAAACACAAAACGCGATCAACACGCAGAACATCAGCAATGGAAGACGATAATAACTTGGGAACATAGCGACGATACCCACAGCGAAAGCCATCATGATAAAGGCTAATGCCTGCTTGAGCCTTATCATCCAGTTGCCCGACTGCGGAATGCGGCTAAGCAAGCCGGGAAACGCAGTAAGCACAACATAGGGCGAAGCCATACCGAGACCGATTATCAGAAACATTACTATTGTGATTGCGATGGGTTTGCTAAGCGAGTATGTCAGTACACCGCCTAGTAGTGGCGCTCCGCATGGCGTTGCCAGGACGGTGGCCAATGCCCCCATCGCAAAGGTGCCTGCGTAGCCTTTTTTTACGACGTTTATACCCGCCAGCTTTCTTGGTAGCGCAATTTCAAACATGCCAAACATCGATAGCCCCAATACGAAAACTATCATCAGCAAGACGAGTTTGAAAATATTGCTCTGAAACTGTTGGCCATACATGAGCTTGAACACCGACATCACAATCGCGAGTCCTGCAAAAACAGCAAGTATTCCAGCAGCGAATGTTAGCCCCAGCTTGAGAGTTTTGACGCGATTGACCTGACTGACGGAGTTGACATTGCTGCTGCTGTGCTGCATGAGTGTCATCACAGCGATTGGAATAATAGGCCAAACACAAGGCATAAGATTCATCAATAAACCCGCCGCGACGGCTAGCAGGATCGCTGTTACCCAATTGTGCTCGGGCGGTACTGCACTGTCTGTTTTTTGTGTGAGAGTATCCCCTTGTGAGGTAGTATCATCACTAAAGGCAGCGTCGAGGCTCACTCCTTCGAAGAGGCTTGGCGGATATGTCCCAGCGACGATATTGCCGTCATTAGCGATTTCGACAGGCAATACCATTTTTTCCTGCCACGGACTGCATATGCCACTATCACCGCACAACAACCCCGTCAACAATAATTGCACTTGTATTGATCCATCACCGGCTTCAACTACTTCAATAGGTATATAGCAAACAACACTGCCAAGGTAAACATAGCTAACCTCGTCAACCAATTCATCGCGGAGTTCTTTGCCAGGCGGATATATCACCTTGCCGAAGTGCAGTTGGGCAGTTGTGGTCGGGGCTATTACGGTTGGCTTACCTATTTCACTTGGGTTGGGGTTAGCGTAAAGATGCCAACCTTTTGCAATATCAAGAATAACCGCCACAGTAAATCGTTCCCCTGGAACAACCTTGTCATATTGACTGACCAACTCGATACGTACAAGAGGCCTGTCTTTATCGACCTGTGGCATATCCGGCAAATTGGGCCTGGGCAATTGAGCTGCTGCAACAGCACTAAAGATAACCAACACAATCCCAGCGTGTAAAAATCTCGCGCATCGACAAAATAAACACATACTTGTATCTCCCTGGGTCATCATATCCATTACCCACTTCGTAATACTGATGGAACCGTCAAAAGTCGATTTTCAAAGCCCCGACCGTAAGGGAGGGGATAAAAACGAATGCTTTATTCGTTTTTATGCACTTTTGGCGCCAGCATCAATACTAATTTATAACCACGCAAAATCAAATACAAAGCGCAAAAAAAAGCCCCTGGCAACACAGTTTAGGAGGAGGAGGAGGGGGGGGATACCTGTATCACCAAGGGCTATACTCGCTATTTCTTTTTTTTACGAAGTTTTCATTACCAACTCCACATAAGACTATAGACACAACAATAAGCCTATGCAAGTAAAAAAAGCTGTTTTAGGGAAAATCCCTGGCACGCCCCGCATATTGCCTGGGTTGCAATGGCCACTTTACAAATCCTCTATACTCATTTCGTATGTGGTCGATTTTGCTGGGAATAAAGTAACTGTTCACGGATTCTCTTCCTTATTAGGCCCGAATGGGCCGTAAGAGCGCATAGCCGGGGGCGTGAGCCCCCGGAAGGGTTGCGACAACCATTATTAAAAGCCCTGAAGGGGCGAAAGAAAGCAACCGGTAAAAAGCGTGAACGGTTATGGAATAAATATACCACAGGAGTTATTTTTGCATATTGGCCCATAAAATATATTACTTAACTCTTTACAAAAGCAATACTTATAGACACAAGCAATCTTGGCTGACATAATTTTTCACTTGACCGCCGACCCGTACTCCGCATAAACTCCAGGGATAATGTAATTGTGGTAATTACAATAGTATTACTGACGCGATTTTGTGGCCCAGCAAGTAATCCTTCGAATGGGGGCACCTGCGTCAAGAGTCCATGTTATCAGCAATATTTGGCTGATAACATATGTTTTCTTGACTTTTTGGCGGTGGGTGTCAATAGGAATGCTCGCGTTTGGCTGTTATATTGCGTCGTGGAAGATTTGCAAAAGCTTGTTGAAGTATCGAAGTCAGAGTCACCCCGGGCAAAAGGCCAACTCGGCAGCCTGGCGTGGCTGATGATGTGGCTGCGGCGTTTTTGGTCGTAGCATCAAGCACATCTGGACCTAAGTGAGTTGTTTTTTGGTTTCTGTGGAACTCGCTGGTAGATAGCAGCGGATTGAATTAGTCGAGTACTTGTCCTTGTTACTTGCAAGAGCGTAAAAAGGGTGGTTAGGTTGCCGCGGCTGAATGTCAGGGCATAAGGCAAACGATGGCAGGCGGATTGTAAAAGCCTGCGACATTGGTACTTATATCGATTGCCAACTAATTGTCGCTGGAAACAATCGCCTCTCAATGCTCTGATGAATGGTAAAATGGCAAATACCGCATAAGCCTGCTCTTAGCGGGGTTTTTTACCTCCTGGGCCACAGATGTCATAGAGCTATCTGGTTTTGACCGGGATACACTGCCGGTTTTGCAAATCTCCCTAAAATAAAAACTAATGGGAGACGTACTATGCAAAATTGTACGATGTTAGCAGTCGAAATGACCGGTCTTGTTATAGCGATAATCGTAATCGCGGGGGTTGTTGTGGGGTTGGCGGGGTTGTGGTTGGCCCAATTTGTGACGGGTAAATCTCGTTTGCGTCTGGCAGAAGAGAAAGCCAAACAGATTGTCGAGGAGTCCAAAACACAAGCCAAAAATACAATTCGCACTGCCGAAATGGAGTCCAAAGAGGAGATATTCAAGAGGCGTGAGAAATTTGAGCGGGAAACCACCCAAATGCGCAACGAATTACGCGAGACGGAAAGGCACCTGACCAAGCGGGAGGACACGCTCGACCGCAAATGGGATAATGCTAATAACAAGGAGCGATCTCTTGAAAAACGCGAGAAGCGATTTTCAGCCCGCGAGCAGGAATTGGCCAACAAGGACTCGCAATTGAGCAACACATTATCTGAGCAGCGTGCGAAATTGTTGCAAATTGCAGGCATATCACCTGACGAAGCCAAGGAGATGTTGCTTGGCCGAATTGAATCGGAGGTTTCTCACGAAGCATCAGCGTTGATCGAGCGCACAGTAGGTACTGCTAAAGAAGAAGCGGACCGACGTAGTCGTGAAATCGTTCTCAACGCGATTCAGCGATATGCCGCTGATCATACATGCGACAACACAGTTTCTACGGTAGATATTCCAAGCGACGACATGAAGGGCAGAGTCATAGGCCGTGAAGGTCGTAATATTCGTGCTTTCGAGAAGGCAACCGGTGTTGATGTTATTATTGATGACACTCCAGGCGTGGTAGTTGTTTCTGCTTTTGACCCAATTCGCCGCGAGGTTGCCAGGCAGAGTCTTGAAAAACTCATCCAGGATGGCAGAATTCACCCAGCAAGAATCGAGGAGATCGTCGCTGAGATTCAAAAAGAAGTTGAAGCCAACATCCTTGAAATGGGCAAAAAAGTTGTCCTTGAGACCAATGTCAATGGCCTAAACAACAGGCTGCTGCCTTATCTTGGAAGGCTTTACTATCGCACAAGCTACGGCCAAAGCGTAATGAGGCATAGTGTCGAGGTAGCATTTTTGGCCCAGGCAATGGCAGACGAGTTGGGCCTTGATGGTACCAAGGCACGCCGCTGCGGGTTATTGCATGATATAGGCAAGGCGGCAGATCATGAAATCGAAGGCGGCCACCCAGCAATCGGTGCAGATATCGCAAAGCGTTTAGGCGAAAAGCAAGATGTTATCAATGCCATTGCAGGCCACCACGGCGACGTCGCGCCAACCAGCGTCTATACGCCTTTGGTTGCCGCGGCAGACGCCATGAGTGCATCGAGGCCTGGTGCTCGCAGAGAAACTCTTGAACGATATATCAAACGCCTGGAAAATCTCGAAGCTATCGCCACGAGTTTCAGCGGTACCAAAAACGCCTATGCAATCCAGGCTGGCAGGGAAATACGAGTTATCGTCGATCCTGAAAAAGTCAATGACGAAGCAGCGTGGCAGATCGCGCGGAATATCGCCAAGAAAGTCGAAGATGAATTGACCTATCCGGGCGAGGTGAAAGTCACATTGCTGCGAGAAGTACGTTGCGTAGAGTACGCAAGGTAACACTCGAATTGAGAAACGCCGGTAGGCGGGCCGTGCCCGCCATTTTCTGACTTCTGACTTCTGTATTACACAAAGTGGTTACGAGAATTAAATGCAGATTAAACTATTGTGTATTGGTGATATTGTCGGGAAACCCGGAAGGCACGTTCTCGCTGAGCATCTTGGCAAATTGGTCAAGGAGCACGAGATAGATTGCGTGATCGCAAACGCGGAAAATGCTGCTGGCGGGTCAGGACTCACCCCGCAAAGTTATGACAAGATACGCAAATATGGCGTGAATTTGATGACTTTGGGCGACCATGTTTTCCGAAAGCGTGATATTATCGATACGCTAAATTCATCGGATTGCATAGTGCGAGGGGCCAATCTCTCGCCAAAAGCAGCGGGTAAAGATGTAGCAATCTATACCACCGCCAAAGGCCCGCAAGTTGCCGTTGTTACGCTTCTCGGCAGAATGTATATGAATATGCAAAGCGATAACCCTTTTTTGATAGCCAATACACTGTTAGCCAGATTGGCCTCGACTGTCAAGATCGTGGTCGTCGAAATACACGCAGAGGCAACTAGCGAAAAAATCGCGATGGGATGGTATCTCAATGGCAGAGCAAGCGTCGTCTTTGGCACACACACACACGTAGTTACCGCTGACGAGACAATCCTGACCGACGGGACTGCTTATATTACCGATATTGGCATGACCGGTGCACATAAGGGCGTACTGGGCCGCAATATAGAACCCGTCGTCAAGAGCCTGGTAACACAAATGCCGTTTCCGTACTCATTGGCCACCGACGATTTGCGACTCAATGGCATAATCGTCACGGTCAATGCAGATACCGGAAAAGCATTAGCTATTGAGCGTGTGTGTATTCACGGTCAAAAGGACCGCAATGGCGGCAATTACGACTCGTCAGACGGCAAGCCAGAACAGCTCGACCGCTTATAAATAGAGAATCTGTCATTCGCGTAGGGTGTGATGTTTCGCACCATCTTTTACTGCGACCGGGTGGCAGCGTCTGTCCTCAAGACAGGCGATGGTAGGGCGGGCCATGCCCGCCATTTATAACCCACTGCCCCAGCAAAGCAGGGTTACAGTTCAGCATATAGAGTTGGTTGGCAAAAAAATGGAATCTAATGGGTTTCTATTCTCAGACGATGGTCAGCCAGGAAGTTTCCAACGACAAAAGAGCTTCTTTGACACAGAGCCACTGAATAAATCAGCCAATCCGCCATCGCAGAGACCGCCAAAGCGTAACCCACCAAAGCAGCAACAACCCGCAAAAGCCAACGGGCTGTCAAAGAAATATTCTGTAACACAGCTTACCAGACTGATAAAGCTCGCTATTGCGAACAACCTGCCAGGCAAGATAACAGTCGAGGGCGAGATATCCAACTTCAAACGCCACGGCAGCGGCCACCTCTACCTCACGCTCAAGGATGCCAACTCGCAAATTCCCGCGGTAATGTGGAAGAACGCCGCAGGCAAAGTCAAATTCACCGTCGCCGACGGGATGGCTGTGGTCGCTACGGGCCACATCGATATCTATGAGCCACAAGGCAAATACCAATTTTATATCGACAAATTGGAACCGGTCGGGAAGGGTGCACTGGAGTTAGCTTTGCGAGAACTCGCTGAAAAACTCCGCAAAGAAGGACTCTTCGCACCCGAGCACAAAAAGCCACTACCGCCCTATCCTGCTACCGTCGCTATCGTTACCAGCGATACCGGCGCCGCGATTGAGGATATCAGCAAAACACTGCACAGGCGTTACCCAATCGCTCGCAAACTGCTCATGCCCGTCGCTGTTCAGGGCGAAAACGCAGCACCACAAATCGCTCAAGCAATAATAAAACTCAATAAGCTAAACAAAGAACTCGGGCCAATCGACGTAATAATCGTCGCACGTGGCGGCGGCAGTATTGAGGACCTCTGGGCATTCAACGAAGAAATCGTCGCACGCGCGATTTTCGCTTCGAAAATACCGATTGTTACAGGCGTAGGCCACGAAATCGACGTGACAATCGCTGATATGGTATCCGACAAACGAGCGGCAACACCCACCGCGGCAGCGGAAATAGCAGTGCCCGTACTCGATGAACTACTCAACACCGTCTCGCAATGGCAATTACGCCTGGGTCGGGCAATTAACCAACGACACAACCTTGCTGTAGCTGCCCTGCGTGACCTAAGCAATCGCCCGATATTCGCCAGGCCTTTTGATGCCATACATTTCAAACAACAGCAACTCGACGAATTGACATCACGCCTGACACAAAGACTCACCGCAGTACTTACACAAATCAGGCGGCAACTGGAAAACGACACCGCGATACTACGACAAATAGAACCACATGTTGCACTGGCCCGCGCGAGCAGTAGGCTTTCCGAGCAAACACACATGCTGCAAATCGCCATGCGAGAACAATGTCGTCACAAACAACATCTACTCGACAATGCAGCAATCCGTCTGCGTGCTGCATCGCCCTTACGTCAGGCACAAAACCAGCGTGCGATCCTCACAGAGCTAACTAATCGCGTTAGCCGCGCACTGAAGCAATTTATACAATCACGCGAACAGCGATTAGACACCAGCGTCAAACGACTCGAAAGCCTAAACCCACGCACCGTACTGGGCAGGGGTTATAGTATCACACGCATTGAAGCCACTAACGCAATCATCACCGCCCAAAATACACCACAACCAGATGACATCATAATAACCGAGTTAGCTGACAACGCAACCATCCATAGCAAAGTAACAAAGAAAAACTCTTCAGAATAATTGCAAGCGTTCACGCAATTTTATTTCGTCAGACCCCGTAGGGGTCATAACAATAATAGCCGCGGGTGCAGGCCGTAGGCCAAACCCGTGGTAAAGTCAACAAAAAATTTACAACCCCAAAGGGGTTGAATAAAATACCCTGACGGTAAAATGACAATTCAGTTATTCGACCCCTACGGGGTCGGGAAAATTTGCTGTCGCAACTGACCACGGGTTTCGCTGTGCTACACCCGCGGCTATTGTTATTGAAGCCCTTCAGGCTTCTGCGGAAAAATTTATGTTATAAATCGGGATTAGTATAAATAATTGGGTTTACTACAACCATTAACTTTACTATATAAGGACAACACAATGAATCAAGACGACAAAGCAAAACCCACTTTTGAACAGGGTATGACCGACCTGGAAAAAATCGTAACTGAAGTCGAGCAGGGCAAAATAGGCCTGGAAGAAAGTATCAGCAAATACGAACAAGGCATGAAGTTAGCCAAGCATTGCCGCACCATTCTGGAACAAGCGGAAAAGCGGATCGAAACAATCACCAACGACGCAAAACAATCGACACCGCCCACTGATTAACAATTAATACCTCCTTCTCTTTTTGTAACACTTTAGCCCCGCGACCCGTCGTGGGGTCATTCCCACACCATCTTTGTCATTCCCGCGAAAGCGGGAATCCAGTATAAAATAGCTTCCGCCGCAGGCGGTTTCCTCTTTTTTTCTTTGTGCCTTCTGCCTCTGTGCCTTTCTTAAAACAACATGGGCACATATATGACCATCTTACCTATTTTAACGTTAAAAAAACGCAAAAAGCGTTAAAAACCGTGCAAAACTCATCAACTTTTCGTCATAACCGATACACTTCCAGGGCAAAACACACTAACTTTTGACATCTTTTTTTTTCGACATGCAATTTTGTGCCCTTTTTTCTACATACTCCCACTAGGCTGACACCAAAACAACACCAGCCCAATACCAATCAAATACCAGGTAACAATCGCGCGGAATCCACCACTTTTCACGACTTTTTAGCCGGTAGGGCGGGCCGTGCCCGCCATTTATTCTGGCTAGACGCCGACGTCTTCTTTAGCCGAGACGACGTGGTGTTTTGCTAATGCTGCTGAGCATGCTATCGCCAAGGCGATCCCTGCCAGGGCGCTGTAGAAATCGGAATAATTGAAGGATCGTCCTATCAGGTGGTTGATCGCTTCGTCTGCGATTGCGTATGCTGGCATGACGATAAGAGTGGAGATGAGAATTTTTTTGTTGATGACGAATCGTGGCTGCCGGCCGATTGACCGCCACCATATGAAAGTCAGCACGGTGTATGCGAGCATGACAAGGCATATCTCAAACTGCTGGTAAATGGCTGGCAGTTGCAGAAATGGAGTATTGGGGTCGGGCCAATGTGTCAGTAGAAACATTGTAGGCCAATAAACAACCAGCCAATAAACCCATCGTCTTATGAGAACCAATAGAATAAGAGCAGTTATCGCCCCAGCTACATCGCTTAGCCAATCTATTATCGAGCAGTGTCTGCTGACAAAAGATTGCGATATTTCATCGATGGCCGCGTATGCAGCAATGATGGCTAATGTAAGGATAACGGGTCGTTTTGATAATGCGGGCTTTTGTCTGCCATATTTGGCCAACCAAAACAGAAAGGTAAGAATAAAAAACGCACTGAAATGTAGCGTTACATCGCGACCAAAAATTTGGATCTTTGGGAGTCTGCCAACGGGTGTGTGTGTGGCGATGAACATCATTGGCCAATATAAGCCTAATATGACCCATGAGATAACCGATTGCACTTTACTCATTATTCGTAACTGTTCACGGAATTAATTTTTGACAGGATAACAGGATTAACAAAACCAGTTTAAAATCATGTTAATCATAAATAAATCCTGCATATTCTGGAAACGACACAATGAATTTTGTATGATACTTAATATTTTCGTAACCGTTCACGCTTACCATATTTTCAATGCTGATAAAAACTAACTTTTTAAAATATTCTGCTAATCCTGTTATCCTGTCAAAAAAGAGGATTTTAATTGGATTGACAGGATAAAAGGCGTGAATAGTTACCATTACTCATTATTCATGATTGTCTGCTTGACGCTGCCTGGTGAATGATGACGGGATATCTCATTTTTGAATTCTATATTGATACCTTCGTCATTTTTGGTATTTGATTTTAGTTCTTCGTCTTTGAACATGGCATCGATCTCGTCTGCGAGTGCGTGGTAATCACGCGCACCGTTGCAGTTTGGCTCATATTCGAAAATTGTTTGGCCGTGGCTTGGTGATTCAGCTAGTTTCACATTTCTGCGAATCCTGGTATTAAAAATTTTCACGTCGCTCCAGGGGCATTTTGTGTTTTTTTGCTGTTGTGCAAAGCTTTCAATATCTCGCACGATCTCTGCTGAGAGCGAGGTTCTAAAATCAAACATACAGAAAACAAGGCCTGTGACTTGAAGCTGATGGTTTATTCTTTGGTTTACCAGTAATACCGTTTCGAGTAATTGACTTAGCCCTTGCAATGAGAGGAAGTGGGGTTGCATCGGGATAAAGAGTTCTCTGACTGCACCCAGTGCGTTGAGGGTCAGTAGCCCTAGTGATGGCGGGCAATCGATGAAAAGATAGTCATATGGTTGCTCGTATGCTTCGAAGGCGTCCCGCAATATGGTTTCTCTGCCAACGACAGATACGAGTTCCTGCTCGGCCGCGGCCAAATCGAGTCCTGAGGCGACTATTTTGAGATTTTTTCTCACCGGTATGATCGCATCGGCAAGAGAAACGGATTGGGTGAGTAGGCCATGTGAGGATTTTTCGTCCGGCTGCGGGTCGATCCCGAGCGACGTAGTAAGGTGTGCCTGCGGGTCGAGGTCGATGAGTATGACTGATTTTCCCTTTTGGGCCAACGCTCCAGCAACATTGATGACGGTTGTAGTTTTGCCGACACCTCCTTTTTGATTTGCAACAGCGATGATTCTCATGGATTACCCGATACTATCTGGATTGATTATGTCGCCCGCTGCGCGGGCTGGAATTATTTTTTTTGACCTTGATCCACGGGTTTCACCCGTGGCTACAGGATGTCGCCCTAAAAGGGCTTACGGGAACAAGCCCCTTTCAGGGGCGATATATTGTAGCCTCAACCGATAGCAATACACTTGAAAAAGTATTATAGCTTGGCTGGAGCCAGTGGGCAAAAGAAAAGCCCAAGTTGAATATCTGCGTCTATCTACTGTTGTGTCAGGGGTTTAGGTAGCGGTAGGGTTAGCTTTTGTTGACTTGTATGAGGTATTTTTGTACACTGAAGGTTTACAGATAGAGAAAACGTGCGTTTTTTCTCTGGCTGTTTTTTTGCCCTTGAGTGTTGGCAAAGCGTAGAGGTTGTGCATGAATTGCAGGTTTTTAACACTAATAATGCTGTTTTGGATGGTGTTGGTGGCCTGGGGTGTTGGCCTGGAAGTGACCTGCCTTGGTGTTAGTTACTATGTTGATGGCAAGGCAGGTAATGATGATTGGAGCGGTCTAAGCCCGATACCGGGTGACCCTAATGGCCCCAAAGCGACCATCCAGGCGGGTATAGATGCCGCAAGTGATGCCGATGAAGTGATAGTGGCTGATGCGGTGTATATGGGGCAGGGTAATAAGGATTTGGATTTTAGTCATAATGGCCGCGATCCGTATCGTGGTATTTTGATTCGAAGTGCCAATGGGCCTGACAAATGTATAATTGATTGCGAGGAAGAAGGGCGGGGCTTTAATTTTCATAGTGGCGAAAGCCCTGAAGCAGTGGTCGATGGCTTTACGATTCAGAATGGCAAGGGGTATGTGGAATACGTCGGCGATCATCCCTGGCTAACTGGAGGCGCGATTCGCTGTGTGGAAAGTAGTCCAACAGTCATAAATTGCGTTTTTCAAAACAGCATGGTGAATATCGGTCACGGTGCAGGCGGAGGCGTCTTTTGTGGCGATGGTGCTGCTATGACGCTAATCGATTGTGTGATGCGTAATAATTTTGTGGGTTGCGATATCACTGGAGGAGGAGGAGGAGGCATTTATTGTGGCGGAGTTGATAGCAGTGTGACAGTAATCCGCTGTCATTTTAGCGGGAACAAAGCAATGTATGCAGGCGGTGCCATTTTGCTCAAAGGTCAAGACAGTGAGGCTATCTTGGCCAATTGCACTATTGAGGGAAATACCGCTGGTGAGGGTGGCGGTGTATGCGTTTGGGAGGGTGCGTCTGCAGAGTTGGTAAATTGTACGCTCAGCGGTAATACAGCAGTTCTTTTTGGTGGGGCAATTCGTTGTCATACAGGCGATGTTGATGTGGAAAACTGTATATTATGGGGTAATTTTGCAGGTGGTGATCCCGAGGAAATATCGGTTGACGGCGACAGTGTGGTCGATGGGACAATCTCGGTGTCATGGTCTCTGGTGGCAGGTGGTTGCGAGGGTGTTTCTCAAGGCTCCAACGGGCAGTTGAACTGGGGCGATGGCAATATTGATGGCGATCCTTGTTTTGCCGTCAGTGGCAGCTATGAGGAAAGCCAATGGGCTGCTGGTGATTATCATTTACAGTCCGAAATAGGCAGATGGGACAGTAATTTCTATCGTTCTCGGGAGTTGGCAGGCAATGACGATGTGGTGAATTTGCGTGATTTTGCGGAGTTTTGTTTATCCTGGGGTGTGGTTGGCGACGATTTGGCAGCTGATTTCGATCGTGACGGAATGGTCAATGTCAGTGACTTGTGCATGTTGGCATTGGATTTCATGGGCCCCAGCGTGGCTCGTGGTCGTTGGCTATGTGATTCCGTTACGAGTATATGTATAGATGTAGGCAGGGAAGACACTGATTGGACTGGCGAGTTGTGGCCTCACGGTAAGCGTATCAATATGGGGGCTTATGGTGGTACTGCTAATGCCGGCTGCTCGCTCTCGGAGGCTGGCAGTCCTGCCGATATTGATCGTGACGGAACGGTGGATAGCAAGGATTTCATGGCGATGGCTGACTTCTGGCTCGTTAGGGAGTACCTTTTGACAGCCGATATGAATCGTGATGGTGCTGTTGACTTGCGTGATTGGGTTTGGCTGGTCGAGCAATGGGGCTGGGTTGATAGTGACTAATGTAACAGGTATTCACCCAAAAGGGGGGGTACTTTGAGTTGAAAAATGCAGATTTTTTTTATCGGACGACGGCAAAGCGATTTAGTTGTAACTCTTTTATCACTAATGGGATAAATTGTTTGACTTAAAGGCCTATGGCGGTCGATGCCTATGGTAGGCCTTTTTTTTATTTGACGGACCGGGCTCAGTACTGTAAAAAGAAGGTCATAGGGTACCATGCGGAATTCTGTACCTGCATATCTCACCACGCTAAACATTCCGCTAGGGGTTACCCTGTGTATGACGTAGCGTGTCTGTTTGCATCGGGGTTAGGCTGAACAGAATCAAAGGAGACAGGATAGTGACAAGCTCAATTGGTTGGGGTTTAGGTGGAAAGTGTATAGGTAGAATTACTGGAAAGAGGGTTGGTTTTGGGGTTTTGTTGGGGGTTTTGCTGGGGGTTGGTGTTTGTAGAGGTCAGTTGGGCTCCCAGGACGTACTGCTTGTAGTAAACCAGAATAGCCCAACGAGCGTTTGTATAGCTGACCTTTATCGCCAATATTATCCCGGTATAACAGATAATCAAATAGTATATCTGGATGATATTACTGATAGTTCTGGTAATACCAGTACGTGTGCGAATGAGATCATTACTCGTGATGATTTTACCAGCAAAATAGCAGAGCCTATTCGCAGTCATATGGTCGAGTATTCGCTGGTAAACAGCACGAAAGTGATCGTAACGACCGCGGGCCTGCCATATCGCATTGAGGATACGACATATGCCGATGTAGTAAGGCCTGGCGGCTCGTCGGGATATTCTTCCAGCGTCATAGGAGGCATAACTGCTGCGTCTGTGGAATCGGAATTGTCGGTGTTGTTTCAAATTGATCAGAATCCGTCCAATCCTAACCCGTTGCAATTAGAAAACCGTGTTGTGAATCCATATCAGGGATATCGCGGCAGCTCGATAAGCGAGTTTGATCGTGACATTCTTGGTAATCGTGACAATCTTGAGTGGGAGCTTCCCAGGTATTCATCGCCCACGGAGCAGAGGCCCATGATGGAGGGCAGTCGTAATGGCTACGGTATGAAAGATCGCGATTTCTCTGCTGGCGATATTTATTTGACGAGCCGATTGGATGGCCCTAAAGCCGAGGGTGAGAGTGCCGTTTACGCGGTGCACGATATGCTCGAGCGATCTCGGTTGGCTTCAAATAGTAGCTATGGTGTGAATCCTGCCCAGGCTGCAGTGGTCTTCGATGATGCTCCGGGTGCTGCTTCGGATTACAACTACAATCGTATTTATAATATTGATTCCGGTGTGGATTGTATTGTGTATGCGCCTGATACCGATCAGCCGCCCGATACAATGTGGGTCGAGAAGCGTGACGATTATTATAGCGGTTTTGAGCAGATGACCGGTTTGGAGGCTGACTGGGGAGCAAAAAATGTTGCCACAATGGCTGATGCCTATGGGTTGACGGTAATAGGTGACATGCGCGAGAGCCATCGTACAAATCAGGCTGATTTGGCAGAGGGTCAGGGTGTTATTGCGGTGACTGGTTTTGGGTGGAATGGCGACGAGGGCAGTTCCGGGGAGTATATCCTAACTGGAGGCCCTGAGGGCCAGGCATTGTTTGATACCACATATGGTGCGATATTCACTTCTATCGAGAGCTTTAATGCCGTGACGATGTTTAGCGATGTCGCCGGCCATCAGGGTAATATCATTGATTTTATTGGTATTGGCGGCTCAGGGGCGATTGGCCATTGTTTTGAGCCTTATTCTGACGCGATAGTTGACAATGAGTTCCTGTTCTATAATCTCCTGGCTGATGCCGATGGCGACGGTTTTGCCGATATGACCTTTGTTGAAGCCGCGTTTTCTGCATTGCCATATCTAAGCTGGAGCGAGGTGGTCATTGGCGACCCGCTGATGCAGATAGCCTATGGGCCTGGCGGCCTGGCTTGCGGTGAAGATTGGCTAATTGGCGATGTGAATCTTGATGATTATGTAACTGAAGAAGATTTACTCCTGGCCGCTGAAAGCCTCGGAGGAATATTTGGGGATTCGTCATACAATGTTTGTGCTGATGTAAACCGCGACGGCAGCGTGACTTACTACGATTTATGGCTGGCCAGTGAGAATTTGGGCGCATATCGCAGTGGCGACGGTGGCGCGATACCTGAGCCAAGTATTTTTTCAATTTTTTCTCTCGGATCGTTGCTGCTGTGGCGTAAACGTGGTCGTACCAAACAGTTAGGGAAAAGTTAAAAAAAAAGTATTTTCCTGTTTTTCTATTGACAAGACGGGGCGTTTTTACCTATACTAAGAATTGAGAGATTTGTAAATAGGCGCAGTTAGAGAGAGAGACGATCCGCGTTTGCGGAGAAGTCTCTTTTTTTGTGTCTGTATTGTGGAAAGTTGGTGTTGTAGCTGAAGAGAAGATGTTGGAAAATGAGAAGTGACGGTGGCTTGACTCAGTGAATCTAGTTACCGGCTGGAAGAAGAACGGAGGCAGAAGTTATGGCTAGCGAAGCGAGAGGAAAATGGACGATCGTGGTGTGTGTCGTGGTGGCGTTGGTGGCCTCCCCGGCAATGGGGGCACTTGATGTTTCAAATCTGCACTTGGGGTTTGTCTGGGGAGATTATGTCGTCAATAGCGATTTGGAGTTTTATGTGGATGGTATGTGTACGGGTGGTGCCTTGCGCGTGGATGGCCAATGGGGTGACTATTCGTTGCTGAATTGCTGGTACACGCTTAGTGAGTGTCCACTCGATGAAGATTTGACGGTGCCTGGTGACGATGCAGTAGGTCGATTTTCAGATAATATCGGCGGGGTAGCGGCAACTTTGACAGTTACCGGTGACATATATGATACCAATGCCGGGGCAACAGTATTTGATGGCGGTACCGTATTGGAAGCTGAAGTACGTGGATCGTTCCTAGGTGTGGAAGTGGATAGTTGGCCTGGCGAAAGCATGCTGGCATTTTCGTTGGATATGGAGATAGTAGGCGGTGAGTTGTCTGGTCGGATAGCTGATGGGATGGTCACCGATCTGGAGTTCATTAACCCAATGTTGGATGCGGCTCACACATTTAACAAATGCACTCAGCCGGCATACCCTGGCTTGGGTGTGGTAGATTTTGGAAGTAAAATAGAAAATGCGATGATGGCTGGTGATGTTCATTTAGACGCGGTCCCTGAACCAACGTGTATGTTGCTACTTGGTATCGGGGCATTTGGTATGTATGCCAGGCGTAAGAAATAATAATGTAGGTGTTTTAGTTAGCAAAAAGTTTTCCAGCACGAGCGACTCTGTTTGGAACGGTGTGTTCGGCGTGGGAGAGGTGGTTCTGTAACACAAAAGGAGATTGAAATGATGAAGAAGTTATTGTTGGTTAGTTGTGCGATGGCGATGGTCTGCGGGGTTGTCTCGGATGTTTCAGCCGAAACGGTGGAGTATATTCAGGTTGTTTACGCAACAGGTTTACAGAGTAGCTATGATGCAGCGGTAAGCCCCAAGCATCAAAGTATCTGGGGCACCAACGGTGCGACAGTCGTTACGGATATGGGTGTATATCCTTTCACGAGCAGTGATATTGCGATTGACTTTGATCTGTCGAATGACACGTCGGACGGCAGCGGTGTTGCCAGTGCGGAATATCGTGCTGGTACCTGGTCAGTAGCGTTGTTCACTGGCGCAATTGAAGTGTTTTCGGCTTACGGTGGCGTGAATTGGTACGATGAGAATGAGTCTATACCTCAGGAGGTCAGAGGGCGTGGTGTTTTGGGTCTTACTGACTACAGTTTTGATTGGACTGATGTTGACCTTGGTGGTAATGGGCAAGATATTGGCATCAATACTGTACTGACGGCTTTATCGGTCAATCCGCTGACAAACTACCAGACATCATTCGACGCCGATTCGGTGACGGTGACATTCTGGGCGGATTCGAGTCAAATTCCTGAGCCTGTGACGGTTGTGTTGTTGGGGCTTGGCGGGATTGGAGTGATTGGTATGCGTCGTCGTCGTCGTTAATTTGTCGCTGTTAATTTTTGTTAGCGGCACAATAATATATGTAGTATATTTGGGCTTGTTTAGGGCGTTTCGGCGTCTTGGGCAAGTCCTTTTTTTTTAGTAGGGCGGGCCATGCCCGCCATTTGGGGTTGATTGCGTTTGCACCCGAGGCTTGCTATCCTATAGCGTAAGCCTGCACAAAGCACCTCTCTGCTACGCAGAAAGGTGGCACCCAATATTTGTGGGACATTCTGAGAACGGGGGTATACGGTGGGTGAATAAATGGCGGGCATGGCCCGCCCTACGCTTGCTTTGGGATTGACCATGCCTACTGGACCGCAAAATACGACGCTTGCGACGGTTGCTGTGACTCGGTGTTGTGATTATGGCCAAGATACAGTCGCCCAGGCAATTGAGAAACAATTCTTGCTGCTCGGCGGTATCGACCGCTTTGTTAGCAGGGGCGACAGTGTGCTGCTCAAGCCCAATTTTATCGCTCCCAAGCCGCGGGCACTTGCTGTGCAAACTGACCCGTCAATACTCCTTGAGGTGGCAAGAATAGTCAAGGATTGTGGGGCTGAGCCATTTGTTGCTGACTCGCCTGCGTGGAGCGATGCAAAGGCTTGTGTAAACGCGTTGGGTTTTGATGAGCAGTTGCGGAAATTGGGGGTTCCTGTCAGGCAACTCGATAGGCCAAAGAGATGCGAAATCGATGGGGCGAGAATCGGCATTAGCTGTGTCGCTCTCGAGGCTGATAAGATAATCAACATTCCAAAATTCAAAACACACCAGCAACTCGTAGCTACTTTCGCAGTCAAGAATATGTTTGGAACAGTTTGCGGAAAAGAAAAAGCCTTCTGGCACTTCGCAAGGGGAAAATCGCAACACCGATTCTGCAAAATGCTTCTCGGCATTTATCGACTGCTCAACCCGGTGCTGACTATAATTGACGGCGTAATGGCTATGGAAGGCGCAGGGCCAATCAATGGCCAACCAAGAAATGTTGGCTTTATTATCGGGAGCACTGATCCAATCGCGTGCGAAACCGTATGTTGTGACTTGATAGGCATAACGCCAAGTGAACTACCTATGATCCAAACTGCAAAAGAGATGGGCTTCGACAGTTGCGATTTAAGTGGAATAAGTATTATTGGTGACGACTATACACAATATAAACTCAATGACTTTGTGCCCGCAACACAAACGCCTTTGAGCTTTTCTTTTGGTCATATCTGTAAGAGCGTCGCTAAACAACTGCTGCTGTTGGCGAAATCAGCATTTAAGCGATCATAAAATATTAGTCGGTTAGTTTGAACAATTAACGTAACTGTTCATGGTTTCCGAAACGGAAGAATCAAAGTACCCTGTCTCTCTTTTCTTCACCCCCATTTTCTTACCTCTTACCCCGGTCCCCCACAACTCGTTAAATCCCAGGTAGTCTCGATATTCGCTCCGGGATTTCCTGATAGGTCCAGTTCGGTATATGTCCATGTAATTCTTTCGAAGGTCATGGTCGCTGCTTCAAGCCTGTAAAAACCGTTGCTGCCCGTTCCCAAAATAGGTTGAACCGAAGATATTCTGGCATTTTCCAACTCGACCTTAAAAAAACACGCTTTAGTATCATGGGTAATACAGAACTCAATTGCAATATCGCTGATGCAATCACCAGTACAGCATTTCAAGAGCAAATGTGGGGTAGCCTTATCAATCGCTTTGACTATTCTTAAAGACAATTTTGGACATGACCCCGATTCCATGTGTACATGATCTACCATCGAATCGAACCACAAAGCGTCGATCCAGTCCTGATGGGCAGAGTCCTTAGATTCACCGGATATGCCGTTTATCTGCACAAACATATCAAAGCTTGAGGCGCCGGTCCCGATAAAACCGATCGGATGGTCCATCGAAGCGCCGAGATTGTAAATATCCTCAAGCGTGTGCATCGTAGAACTGGGCGACGCAGTTGGCTCGAGGTTACCGGCAAACAAGAACGGCAAGCCTACGGCCAACACGGCTGCAACAATGACGCACACAATGATTCCATTTTTTCTTGTACGGGTTCTCATTTTTTTCTCCTTATAAGAAAGATTACCACATTACGGGGTCATTTGTCAACAAAAAAACCACCACGGCACCGCCAGCGGCATTGCCGCTTTTTCTCTACCGGCGTTGCGGGCGGCATGG
>Ga0255419_10062_pt1 | contig 21652 bp, 25 predicted proteins | sample ANMaggSeSYBR02J3_FD_182658 | JGI IMG/M metagenome (GOLD analysis project Ga0255419, IMG submission 182658) | Sediment cell enrichment communities from methane seep in Santa Monica Basin, California, United Staets - ANME aggregate JGI... | ecosystem: Environmental > Aquatic > Marine > Cold seeps >...
GGTTAGATAAAAAAGTCAACTCTTTCTTATATAAGCGTTTCTTTTTTATAATTGGGGGTCTGACCACGCTAAGTATCTGTAAACAAAATATAAGTATGTTACAAATGACTGTTTTTGGGGTCTTAGGCATACCATTTAGAGTGTAAAATGCTTCCCTAAGGATTTTTTTAAATACTATTTTTCTTAAAGTGCCCTTTTGAGGGTCAAAAAGAGTTGTTTAAGACAATTTCGGGGCCTACTTCAGACTATTCTTGCTGTTATTATAGCTGCTTGTCGTGGTCAGACTCCAAATACCACTCCAAATACCAAATGCCCAAATACATAGCACTGCAATATAAAAATTTTCGCCTACTTATTTTTTTCATATCAAGCTGCAATAACTTCTCCAAAGTCTTCAACTTCGGGAGGTTTTTGCTCTGCAAGCCATAGGTCTAATTTAGCCTGCATGTATAACCAGCTTTCAGGTGAGGTTTTTGTCGCCTTGCCAACCCTAACTGCCATTTCCGGACTCAATGATGCTTTACAATTTATTAATGCGGACAAGGTCTTGCGAGTAACTCCTAAGCGTTTTGCAGCTTCCGTTACAGTTAGGCCAAGAGGAATAATAACATCTTCTCGCAAAATTTCTCCGGGATGAGTAGGTTTTCTGTGACCTATCATTTTAGATCCTCCTTGAAATTCAGTGATAATCACGATAATCAACGACAATGGCGTCAGCGCCATCAAACTGAAAAGTGACTCGCCAATTTCCGCTAACCCAAACTGACCATGTGCCTTTTTCTTTTCCAGAAAGCTCGTGCAATTTATAGCCAGGTAAATTCATATCCCCGGGTCTTACAGATGCATCTAATCTGTCTAAAATCCTGCTAAGTTTGGAGGCATGTTTTGGATTAATACCGCTTCTATCATTATTATGAAAAATTTTTTCAAGCCTTTGTGTTTGAAAAATCTAATCATTTATTATTCTTCCTCAATTTGTTGAAATACCATAACATGCAACCCGTAACGTGTCAAGTGACATAAATATCCAAATTTACTGCTTTGATCTTGACAGGATTGTTCAGCGGATGTCGAAACTTTCACGCTGACTGAAATTATCTCAACCACTCGCGAGTTTATCTGTTAACTGTATACTCATTTGCCGAATTTCCAGTTAATAAGCTTTGGTAAAATATCTATAAACAAATCCAAATCCTTAGATTCCCTTTCCCTTAAAAATTCGATTAATTCCTCAAGTCTGTCTTTCTTTTCGTTTAACGGATAATTCGGTTCGCCGGAAAAAAGATTCCGCATAGGAATGCCCAAGGCATTAGTTATTTGCGACAATTTCAGTATGGTAATCGCCCTCTCCCCTCTTTCAACTGCCCCATAATAAGATAGATCCATTTCGGCATGCCCTGACAGTGATTACTGGCTATAGCCACTTTCTTTTCTGGCTCTTTTTAGATTTTGACGGCTACCAACTTAAAGCGGGACACTTTTTCGCCATTTTGGCTTTATGGCAATGCCCACAATCAAGCAAAATTAAAGAGTTGATAACTGATTGAATTTACAGACTGTCCCGCCTTACGTTGGTAGCCGCTTTTATCAATAACGAAAAAAGCTACATCAGCAATACATGGTTCCCTGAACCTTACAACCAATACAGCTTCATTGATCCTGAAACAAAAAGCTCTACTTTTGAATACTACGCAATCCTCCTTAAAACCGCGTATCGCTACCATATTGACCTGCGTATATTTATATCGCCAAGCCACGTTCGGCAATGGGAGGCATTGCGCGCGGAGGGTCTGTGGCCTCTTTTTGAGGAATGGAAGCAAAAATTGGTGGAAATTAATGAGCAAGAGGCTGCTCGCTCCGGTGAATCCCCTTACCCTTTATGGGATTTCAGCGGATACAACAGTTTGACTACGGAAGATGTGCCACCGGACGGTGATTCGGAAACTCAAATGAAATGGTATTGGGAATCATCTCATTACAAAAAGGAGCTTGGAGATTTAGTTCTGGACAGGATTTTCGACTATCATCATCCGGAGCGAATAGTACCGGATGATTTTGGCGTACTGCTGACCCCTAAAAATATTATAGCACATTTAGTCCAAATCAGGGCAAAACAGCGTGAATATCAGAGATTGCATCCGGAAGATGTAGCTGAAATTGAAGAATTAGCGAAAAATTGGCAGAAGTCACTGATATTCGATTAAGAATCAAATAAATTCAATTAGATATAAAGCAGGACATCAGCCAGACAGGTGCATTCTATGCACAATCAACGACATATGTATCATCATGCATGAACAACATGAACAACGAATTGGGGAACGAATTGGGGGTCTGACCACGCTAAGTATCTGTAAACAAAATATAAGTATGTTACAAATGACTGTTTTTGGGGTCTTAGGCATACCATTTAGAGTGTAAAATGCTTCCCTAAGGATTTTTTTAAATACTATTTTTCTTAAAGTGCCCTTTTGAGGGTCAAAAAGAGTTGTTTAAGACAATTTCGGGGCCTACTTCAGACTATTCTTGCTGTTATTATAGCTGCTTGTCGTGGTCAGACCCCAAATACCCGAAAGAATGTATTGATTATGTCGTTACCCATGAGCTTTGTCATTTAAAATATCATAACCATAGCCCTGAGTTTTACAATCTGCTTGATTCCGTAATCCCGGAGTGGGAAAAAATAAAGCACAAACTCGAACTGAGTATGGTTTAAACCTAAGTTGAGCGATTTTTTGCTAAGATATGTGCTGAGATCTTGATGCATAAGGATTTGCAAAAACCGCAGGCATACCCGTGGATATGTCGAGAATTTTTGCGAAGCCTTTATACGCAAGAGATCGGCGCAGATCGAGTAAAAAAACCGCTCAATTTAGGTTAAAACAATGTTCTCTCCAAGAGCTCATAATTATTCCTTACAACGTTAATTTAAAGAGATCTACTATCTCATTATCTTTCATTTCGGTTATCCAGCCACCACTGGTGCCGGCAATAACGTCCTGTGACAATCTTGATTTTTCTTCCAGCATCATGTCAATTCTTTCTTCCACAGTACCTTTGGTCAAAAACTTGTGTACAATAACATTCTTTTTTTGACCAATTCTGAATACACGGTCGGTTGCCTGGTTTTCCACAGCAGGATTCCACCAGCGGTCAAAATGAATCACATGATTTGCTTCTGTCAGGTTTAAGCCCACACCGCCAGCCTTTAAGGACAACACCATAAATGGAACATAGCTTTGACTCTGGAATTGTTCAATAATTTTCTTTCTCTTGCTTACCGCCACACTTCCGTGCAAAATCAGCCCTTTTCGTTTAAAGATGTTTTCCAGAAAATCGCAAAGCGGCTCTGTTATTTCCTTGAACTGAGTAAAAATCAGGACTTTTTCTCTTTTGTCATATATTGTTTCGCAAACTTCACGAAGTCTTAAGAATTTGCCGCTCTCTTTTTCTTCAAATCCTCCGGTTCCGAGATATTGATCCGGGTGATTGCAAATCTGCTTGAATTTCATGAGTGAAGAAAGAATCAGCCCTTTTCTCTGGATACCCTCTGTTTCGGCGATTGTTTGCTTTATTTCTTCAACTATATTTTTATATAAAAGAACCTGTTTTTTACTTAAAGGAGCATATGTTTTCATTTCAACCTTTTCAGGAAGATCGGAAATAACTGACTTGTCTGTCTTTAAACGCCTTAAAATATACGGGCTGATGAGTTTGCGCAATCTTGAATAACCGGAATTGTCATCTTTCAGGCTTTTTGAAAATTGCTTGAACTCCCTGGGATTGCCGAGCAGTCCTGGATTTAAAAAATCAAATAATGACCAGAGGTCTGTCAGACGATTCTCAATAGGAGTCCCTGTCATTACGATCCTGTTGCAGGAGGTGAGATTTTTTATCGCTTTAGCCTGTTTTGTGCCCGGATTTTTAATGGCCTGCGCTTCATCCAGGATGATGTAGTTCCAGGAATAGGATTGCAGCCATTCATGCCTTTGAATCAAGGCATATGTTGTTATAACAAGATCGAATGCATCTAATGATTTTTTGTCCTTTGGAGCATTGTTTTTCTTCATGCCCGCTCCTGAATGCGCAATATGGAATTTAATTTCAGGGGAAAATCGCTTGATCTCATTGTCCCAATTGGAAATAAGAGAGGCTGGAACTATTAACAGACTGGCCTTATCAGGTTTTCCTGATGTCCTAACATCGTTTATTATTTTATTTAAAAACGCAAGCACCTGAACGGTTTTGCCAAGGCCCATATCATCTGCCAGGCAGGCCCCGAACTGAAGTGAATGCAGGAAATAGAGCCAGTTTAATCCCCCTTTTTGATATTTTCTCAGCTTTGCCTTAAATCCTTTGCCGGGCATTACCGAAGTAATCAGAGCAGGATCACGCAGTTTTCTGGTGACTGATTCCAACCATTTTCCGTTTGAAATATCGTGATCTATTTCCTGCGTGTCAATGCCCAGAAACTTTTCAGGCATAAGCTGCATCCTGAGGGCATCCCTCAGACTCAATCCATCATCTTGCATCATGGTTTTTGCTTTTTCATAGGCATCCAGGGTCTGCTTCAGTTTTTCCTGATCTACCGCCACCCACTTGTTCTTTATGAACGCAAGCCCTTCTGATTCATCCAATAATCGTCTTGCCTCCTTTTCTGAAATTCGCGTGTCCCCGAGAAATAACTGCGCATTGAAATTCAGGATTGCATCCATACCCACAAAAGATGGTCTGGAATCGCCAACGCTAAGATTCAGTCTCAGGCTTGACTTGTTCCCTTTCCACCAGTTTGGAATTCTGCACAAAATGCCTGATTCTTCATAAACAGGGATTTCTTTTAGAAAAGAAAATGCATCTTTTGCTGTCCAGGCAAGAGGGTGAAAGAGTTCTCCGGTCTCAAGAAGATCTGCGATCAGCGGGCTCTTTCTTGCGGCTATATGCACTGTTGCAAGAAGTTCCAGGAGTTCATCGTTTTCATATTCCTGCAATGCGTATTTAAGCGGAAGGTGTTTGGAACGTCCCTGTTTGTTTAGCCTGGTGGAATAGGTTGCCATAAAAGCAAATGGATAATCGTCGCTTTTGTTTTCTACAAGATGAAAAAAAACTCTCCCGACAAGATGCACATTGGGGCTGTATGCCCTGATAAAATCTTCAACGGTTCCGTCACAGGATTTGATCGCAAGGGTAAAAGCGCTGTTTAATCTTTCCCATACATCTTCAAGCAATTCCGTGCTCAAGTATTCCGAACCGGTCATCATCGGGACCCGCTCTAAATGCATCCTTAAATCATCTTGTTCTATCAAAACCTTTGCTTTATGGCGCAGAATTTCCAGGTCAGGTGTCTGGCTCAATCTTTTGGCAAAAACCCCTGTAAAATTCCGCCAGTATTCAAGAGAGGGGGAAAGCTGGACCCGATGATCACAAAACCCCAGGAACAAAAGCCATGAATCCGTGTCCGCGGAGAAACGTCTGTATATCTCTTTTTGTAACACCCTGCTGCTCTTGCTTATGTCATTTTGCGCATCCGTCCATTCCAACTGCAGGTAACCAGTTGGCATAACAACAACATTTAATTCCTGATTCATTGTTTTCTGCATGGGCCGACTCCACACCTGAAATTATAGTCAGTTGGCTGCTATTCTCATATTAAAGCTATTAGCTAATAGCCTTTAGCTAATAGCTAACCGCTAAGAGCTAATGGCTAATAGCTTTTTTACAAATAAGCTGAAACTATTGCCAGTATTGAAAAAAATACTTTTTGGACAAACACTAATTTAGGTTTTATACAGGAAAGGCTTTCAGAAGACAAGAATCAAACTCGGCGAAGACTTTCATATAGCGCTATTCGCATAAAATCCTGGGCTCTCTGGATGTCCATATAATAACGCAGCCATTTAATATAATATCGATGCTGGTCTGTCTCCAGACCCTTTTGTTCCATTAAAAAGGTGTACAGCTTGGCAAGATCGGCAGCAATTTGAATCATAGTGAGGTTATCCTGCTTAGGGCTCGCTAAAAAATAACTTGGCATTTTTGCATCCCAACTTCACCATATCTTTAATCGATTTTCATTCGCAAAAGTCATCGAAATAGCTCGCTATTCCTGCGGTTTTGCTCAATCAGATCGATTAAATCTACGGCAAATTTGAGCGCAAATTCTACCAAGTTATTTTTTAGCGAGCCCTTACTGTTTATCACGCCACGGATGAATGATATCCTGTTAAAAATAGCGTAAGATGGGAGGAAATCCGTTATCAACTATTTTAGATCATGGTAGATATCAGAAAAAAAGTAGCTAATAATTTCATGCACCAGTGGGCATTAGGCGCCAGCGAAATGCCCACTGGTGATGAATACGTTTTGCCCCTTAGAAAAATATTTCTGACATCTTGACTTCAAAATGTTACACGTGTATTATACGTGTAACATTTGAGGAGGTGCTTGTAATGCAAAGGAAACTTACAGTGACCATAGATGAAGAGGTCTATGAGGGCTTACGTGCAGTCATTGGACCACGAAAAATTAGCCATTTTATCGAAGAGTTAGTTCGCCCGCATGTTGTCAAGAAAGATATGTATACTGCATACAAAGAGATGGCTGCTGATCGTGTCAGGGAATACGAAGCCCTTGAGTGGGCCGAAGGCACATTTGGGGACTTAAACAATGAAAAGAGGTGAAGTGTGGTGGATTAACTTCGATCCTTCCGTTGGGGGTGAAATCCGCAAGCAGCGACCAGCTGTCATCGTAAGCAATGATGCTGCCAATCATTTCCTTAATAGAGTCCAAGTCGTGCCTCTAACGAGTAACGTTGGTAAACTCTACCCAAGCGAAACATATGTGACGTTTCGTGGAAAAAAGGCCAAGGCTATGGCCGATCAGCTTACCACAGTGAGCAAAAAGCGGCTAATCAATCCAGATGGATCGATTTCCTCCACTGAGATGGAGGGTATAGGCCAAGCTATCACGATCCAACTTGATCTCTAAGGCAGAACAAGTCAGTAGCCATATGATAGCTGGGAGAGCAGGAAGAGAATATAACTTAAGGAAAAATCGAAAGGGAAATTCAAAACCTAAAGCAAAGATATTCTTAAAAATGGCTCGAATATTCGAGATACAAAATGGACTGAGAGTATAGCTGTTGGAGATAAAGAATTTGTTTTAAAGACTCAAACAAATCTTGGTGCAAAGGCAATAGGACGAAATGTTATCAAAAGAAATGGGATTTATGAACTAAGGGAATCTCAAACTCCTTATGGCCATGTTTTTGACCCTGAAAAGTGTGCGCTAAGCAAAAAAAATAGCTATTTTTGGAATCTTTCTTTTGATAATGTAAAATGATAGATTGGTCCGACAAGAAATCTCAAAGAAAGATAACTCTGAACGGTGAACTTTTGAACCTGTAACTGCTTTAGGGTTCGCCCAAAATTAAATTGATATTTTCGTAATTGTAACACTGTATCTCTTTGCGATAAGTAAACATATAACATGATGATATGATAGATTTTTATTGCGTGGGCGATACTATACAAGTGATACAATTACGAAAATATTAGTCATATTATTTTTTGCCGAGCCCTTAAGCTTGCTTAATGCGAAGACTTTCATACAGCGCTATTCCTGCCGCAGTAGAAAGGTTGAGGCTTCTTATTTCGTCTGATATCGGAATATGGTAGGTGGCGTCTTTATACATAGTCAGGATTGATTGGGGTAGTCCTTTTGTTTCAGAACCGAAGATGGTATTGACCAGAATGACTTATCCCCGTTCTTTGTAAACAAAACAACTTCTTCTTTAAGAGGTTTTATCTTATTATTAAAGTCTTTAAAATTATCCCATACAGAAACTTTTACGTTAGGCCAGTAATCAAGACCGGCTCTTTTAGCCTGTTTGCTTTCAAGAGAGAATCCAAGTGGCCTGATAAGATGTAAACTATGGTGTCAAAGGAAAGTTTAATTCACAATTCAAGCTTTGACACCGATTTTTGACACCGATTTCTGAGTAACGACTCTTCAACTATTTTAGGGACTTGGATGGGGACAAAATAGGAAGAAGGGTATAAATAGTCCTCTCCGCTTTCATCAATAACTCGAATATCCCCTTCCGTAGCAGCATCTTCATCTGGAATCACACGATAAATTTTATGGAGTTCTAATGATGCCGGATAGTCTACATTATTGATACAAACTACAAATTCCCCTAAAAACCCAGTTGATTTTCTCATAACTTACTCCAAATATTTTTTACGTTTGATTTCTTTCTTGCCAATGCCGTGAGCCTCATACCAGTGGAGTTCGGCCAACCTAATTTTTCCTGATGAAAGTTGGATACGGGCAATTCCTTTCATTTTCTTCCAGTTCCCAAGCCCATAAAATTTCCTCAAGCGATTAAGTTCACGAACTCCTGTGCCTTTTGCAATCGTTTCAATTTCTGTAATTTCATCAATTATATCAAAATTCATTAAAAAATTCCATTGTTTCAAATTTACCAATTATTTCGGGGTGGCTTTCGTTCAACTACTAAACTTGATGAAGCGATTAGGAACGGGATGATGCCTTGAGACAATCTTTATACCCAACCAACGCGGGGAAATACTTAGTATATATACCTCTGTCTCTGGTAAGAATGGCACTGCACTTTGTCGAAGCGAAACCTCCGATATAAAAATCCGACAAAAAATGCTCTTTGAGATTCAGCTTCCGACCGCATTGAGGACATTTTACTTTTGTTTTTCGTTTCAAATATCTCATCCATGCTTGTGCTGCTGCAATAGCGGAATCAACGCCAAGCGGTTCTATAGCAATTTTGTGTTCCTCTAAAAACTTGCCCAATAGCTTGGTATTTTCTTTAAATTGGGGCATAAGTTCCGCGAATACTACCGGGGGCGCAACCAGATTCTCTTTTCTTGCGAGAGCAGCGTACAGCTTGTCCTGAAAGCTTCTGAATTCATCTTTCAAAATATCAAGCAGGATAGTCGTGTCTACACAGACTCTCAATTTACTTTACCCCTAATTTCATCTATATATTCCATTGTTGTTGGCCTACCCTTAAACCTTCCTTGCCACTTCTTCCTAATCGTTTCGATTGGGTTAACAATAAGAACATATTTTTGCCCTTTTTTTGTGATATCGACTTCAGTTCCAGGAACGATACCCATTTCCTTTCTAACCTTTACAGGTATTGTGACTTGATATTTAGCAGTTACTTTAGACAATTCTGTTACCTCCCAAGGTATACTTTTTTTAATTTTAAGTATACCCTATGCTTGATTGCCAGTCAATTTGTTTTTCTCCGTTCCTTTTATATTTCCCGACGGCCAATACCTGCTCAGGCTTCAGGGGTTGTCGAAATCTAAAGCGCCTTGATGCGAAGACTTTCATACAGCGCTATTCCAACTGCGGTGGAAAGGTTCAGAGACCTTATTTCGTTTGATATCGGAATGTGGTAGGTGGCGTCTTTATACATAGTCAGGATTGATTGGGGTAGTCCTTTTGTTTCAGAACCAAAGATAAGAAAAAGCCTTTCCGAAGATGGTATTGACCAGAATGACTTATCCCCGTTCTTTGTAAACAAAACAACTTCTTCTTTAAGAGGTTTCATCTTATTATTAAAGTCTTTAAAATTATCCCATACAGAAAGTTTTACATTAGGCCAGTAATCAAGACCGGCTCTTTTAACCTGTTTGCTTTCAAGAGAAAATCCCAGCGGTTTGACAAGATGAAGAAATGCGTTTGCTCCAAGACAGGTGCGGCCTATGTTGCCGGTGTTCCAGTGTACTTCCGGGGACACAAGGACTACATGACGTTCGAAATTATTAGAGAGACCCATGTATTTTATAAGTTGTAACACTTTTAAATATTATTTTTTTGGACAGGATTTACAAGATATTCAGGATTTAAATTATTGTAGCCGTTTACTGCTTGAAACTTGAAATTGGGAAGAACAGTACAAAAGCATGAAGGCCAAATTTCTAATTTCAATGTTCCGTGAACGCTTACAAATCTTGTTTATCCTGTTATCCTGTCAGATTCTTTTTCAAAAGGCTAAATTGTTACGATAAGTTAAGTTTACCGCAAAAAGGACAGTATTTGAAATCTTTATTTAAGGTTTTTCCGCAGTTTTTGCACTTAATATCCTGTCCGCCCGACAAAAAATTATAGTCTTTTCCATAATCACTTACATTCTTTTCACACCTTTCGCACATAATAAAAGGTTCGCCTTTTTTGACCCTGAATAAAGGAATAAAAAAAAGATTAAAATAGTGATCCACTCTTTTATAATATGCCTGGGCAAGTCCGCAAAAAGGACATATCCTTGGATTATTATCTATTGTTATTGTTTTTGGAGATATGCCGATTATTAAAAACATATGTTTATTTACGGTTCACGGCTACAGTTCTATCTAACAACTATTCTTCCCTTTGGTTCAGATAAAACTTCTCCTATAATAGCTGCGTCCATACCTTTATTTTTTAGTCTGATGAGAAGATTATCTGCGCTTTTGGTGTCAACACATATCAACAGCCCTCCGGATGTCTGGGGATCGTATAGAATATCCAGAACAGCCTGTTTTACAGAAGGAGAAATATCTACCATACCCTCACGGAACTCCCTGTTCTTATAAGCTCCGGCAGGCACAAGCCCCATTGCCGCATAATCAACGGCTTCAGAAATTATCGGTATTTTTTCAGACCAAAGACCGATTCCAAAATCGGAATCGACAACCATTTCAGCAACATGACCTATCAGGCCGAAACCGGTAATATCTGTGCAGGCGTGAACAGGGAACCCTTCCATTACTTGAGCTGCATCCCGGTTAAGTGTAGCCATAAGATGTGTAACAAATTTTATGACTTCCTCGGAAGCAAGCCCCCCTTTAATAGCTGTGTTAATAATACCGGTGCCAATGGGCTTTGTCAGTATCAGACGATCTCCAACCTTAAGATTTCTCTTTGTGAAGATACGATCAGGATGGATGAAACCGGTGACGGACAAACCGTATTTCAGCTCTTTGTCCTCCACGCTGTGTCCTCCTACCAGAACTATATCCGCCTCCTTCATCTTGTCCAGGCCGCCCTGTATGATTTTACGGAGGATGGAAATATCCATCTGATTGATCGGAAAACAAACGATATTCATGGCTGTTTTGGGGACGCCACCCATGGCATAAACATCGCTTAAGGCATTAGCAGCGGCTATCTGTCCAAACCAGTATGGATCATCTACAATCGGTGTAAAAAAATCCACGGTCTGAATAATTGCGATATCATCCGTGATTTTATAAACTCCTGCGTCGTCCATACTATCCATACCTATGATAAGATTTGGATCAGTCGGAAATTCCATCCCGCAAAGAGCCATCTCCAGGTCCCCTGGAGGCAATTTTGATGCTCACCCAGAACCTGTGACGGTTTCCGTAAGGCGAAGCTTCTTTGCTTTTTCTTCTAACATTTTTTATTCCCTTTATTGAAAAGACTTTTTATGAACGCAGCGTCGCAGTTAGACGCATCTGGTTGCTGATAAGGTCAAGTGCAAACAATATGTCGGTTACCACAACGTCTGCAGACAAAACAGCAGAAACGGCCGCGCCTTCATCCTGCACAACCGCTATGCCAAGAGCCGCCTTTTTTAGCATCATAACATCGTTGCGGCCGTTTCCAATGCATACAGCCCTGTCCGCGCCCAGTTTATCTACATATTCCATTTTGGCTTTATCCTGAGCCTCAACCGACAAGACATGTATCTTGCATGGAATATCTGAGAGCTTTTTCTCGGCCCCTCCAAAAGTGTCTGCTGTCAAGATGTGGATTTCGACGTGCCGCGCAAGAGCTATTAAACGTTTTTTCACCCCCTGAACTGGTTGGCCGTCAACAGCTATCGTGCCGTTATAATCCAAAATCAGGCTCTCAAGCCGCAATCTGCCAAAACCCGGTATATCTATTTCGATCATGATGAGCGTACCCTATATATTAATCACTTTGTCGGCCAGTTGCATGGCTGTTACGATATCCAGCATATTGGTTGTCTCTCCTACCTGTTTTTTATCCAGCAAATCAAAATGGGTCAGGCATGTCCCGCACACCATGATATGAAGCCCGTCCTTTTCATAGCCTTTCAGAACAGATAATACCTCGGAACCCTTAATTGTGAGTTTAACGCCGTTGTTCACAAAAACCAGCCGCCACAGCTCGGGTCCCATCTCTTTTAGCGTCTTGATGTAGCTAATCATGAGTTTTAAACCAAGCTCGTCATCGCCAAAGCCCATGCGATCAGTAGCCAGCATGACCATGATTTTCTTTCCACCAGTTGTTGATTTTTCATGAGTTGAAACTTCAGGAGCAAATCCTGCTTCACGCTTCCCTGTAACATGAAAATCGCTTCCCTCCTCTTGTACAGAGGTTTCATAGTTCCGGGATTCTAAAAACCTGCAAACATTTTGTTTGGATGCCTCATTATCAACGATAACCTTGATTACATTCGGGTTTGCTTCTTCGATGGCTGCTTTTGTCTGCAATACCGGAACCGGACAGGCCAGGCCCCTGGCATCAATTTCTTTCATTTTTTCTCCTTAAACTCTAAATAAACGGACACACAAGTTCATTTACATCAAAAATATGTTTCTTCCCGCAAAATGGGCATGGTGATAAAAGCTCAACCTTTGCATCCCAGGTTTTATTGCCGGAGCCATCTATCAAGACTCCTCGATCATCAATGATCCTGAACCGATCACTTTCAAAAATTTTATTATCCTCCTGACAAACAAAGGTAAACTTCATTTTGTGGTTGCCTTACCGGTTACCTTTTCCTGTAGAATCTCCTCCAGCGCTCATGGTATCTGGCGTATTATCTCTATCACCTGGGTTGCCGGCGTTGGCCGGGCATAATAGCCGGCTAATCGATTCGCCTTTGCGGCAACCAATGAGCCGAAAACAAAACCGATGATCTCCGATGATCTCCGGTCTCATGTACTGGACTACCGCTGCGCGATGCAATCCTACCGCACCTGCGATGTCTCTTTCAAAGCATGCCACGCAGATACCCATGTTTCCGGGATTGCCCAGCTTCTGTAAAAGGGCGGCAAACACACCGATAAGCCCTCCTACGCTAACAATTCCCCAACGGGTTGCAAAAAATTTTTAAACATTTTGAATATGGTTCTCCTTTCCGATATCACAAACAATTCATAAAGAATTGTGAGAATAATACAAAGAGAAATGCCGATTTGTCAAATTGGAAAAACCAATATGTCTGGGGTTGGTTATAGGAAAGGTTGGTTATAATTTTTTAGTGTAACTTGTTCTAGACTTTCAAATAATTAATTTCACAAGGCCAGAAGGAGGAAGTCGTATTAGTTATACGTCGACGACTGATAACGCAGTGAAATTATTTATCTGAAAGTCTATAACAAAAAATCAAAAATAGCCTGGCACAGAGGTGAAGCAGTTCTTTTTTCATCTTTCATAAGATAAAATTTCCGCTTCATGCTAACTCCTTTTATTTTTAATGCCTTGAGCATGCCTGTTTTAAGCTCGGTTCCAAGTGCCCTGGAAGACAGAATGGATATACCGAGGCCTGCTTTTATTCCTTCTTTTACGGCCGTGGAAGAGCCAAGTCGAGCCACGATATTAAGTGATTCTATGGGTGATAATTCATGCTTTTGGAGATAATTTTCCATAATTTTTAAAGTGCCTGAACCTTTTTCCCTTAATATAAAAGGCTCTTTAAAAAGTTCCTCAACCGTGATCTTTTGTTTCTTTGCCAGATTGTGGCCGGCCGGAACTGCTACTACCAGTTCATCATCCCATAATTCATAGTAAGTTAAATTTTTTTTTGAGTTTTTGGAGCCGACAATCCCCAGCTCAAGAGAGCCAATGGAAACACCGTCTTCAATCTTGCTGGTATCGGCAATGGTAAGGATAACAGATATATTGGGAAATTTATTGTTAAATTGTTCAATGTATTTTGGAAGTATATATTCACCCGGAATTGTACTGCCGCCGATATGGATTTCTCCTTGCTTTACTCCTATAAAGTCTTCCATTGCAAGACATGCCGTTCTTTTCATATCAAGCAAAAGCCGGGCATGCGCAAACAGAAGTTTTCCAGCCCTGGTTGGAACGACCTCTCTGCCTAAGCGGTCAAGAAGTTTTGCTCCGATCATTTTTTCAAGATTTGATATTCTTTCACTAACTGAAGCCTGTGCCAGAAAAACAGCAGAAGCAGCTTTTGAAAAACTTTTATGCTCGACCACTTTGCAGAATATTTCCAGTTGTCGGAGGTCAAAATCTATTGATGATTTTCGAGGAGAGTTTTTCATTGTTTTATGAGTTATTCATAAGAAATGCAGGCTAAAACTGTCTGGGCTTACATATAATTTCCCGAATGCGCAGATCAAAAAGATCGGACTGATTTGCGGGCTTTATAACCAGCGCTGCATCAGCGCCTCTGGCTGTCCCGCCTATTGAAATGATATCATTGCCTGTAAGCGCGCTGGCATCAGCCGCCATTATTGATACCTCAACAGCGACTTTAGTTCCCTGCCCGAAAAGTCTTAATGTATCTGCTATAAGCAGCACCGGATATATACCTGTATATTTTTTTGTTATAGACCGTTCAACGCCGGAAAGAGCATGTGTAGCCGATATTACAGTTACGCCTTTTTCTTTAAGATCATTTTTAATGTCATCCGACATCATTTTTTTAAATGGTTCCTTGAAGCCGCAGTGGTATGTTACAGCAGTAATGCGAAAACCACTGAAAATTTCCAGGGCTTTGTATGCTGTATCTCCTTTTGTAGAAGCTAAAACAACTTCATTTAAACCTAATTCTTTTCCCCTCTCAAATGCCAAATTGAGGGTCTGTTCTGTATTATCTTTTCCTGGTTTATCGAAAAACATGATAACCTCCATGAACGCAGCCGATTTAGACTGTTGATTTTATAATTATTATTTAATAAATTGTATAATTATATTTGTAACTACTCAGGTTGGTTAGGCTGAAGACTGAAGACCTTTAGGGAAAAGACTCCCAGAAGCCAATATTTTCTTAAAGTTGCCGGAAATTTTGTTCTAAACATAGAGAATAACGTTCAGGAATCATTTGTTTCCTTCAGCCTATAGCCTTCAGTCTAAACACCTGAGTAGTTACTTATATTGTATATTAAATACAGCCGGAGTCAATAGTTTGAATTAGTGTAGCTGCGGGGGATTTAAAATGATTATAGATTTCCATACTCATATTTTTCCAGAGGAGATAATAGAAGACAGAGAAAAGTATTTTCCACATGAACCTGCTTTCAAACTTTTGTACGGTTCTCCTAAATCAAAACTCGCCTGCTCAAAAGAGATAGTAGATTCGATGGAAATTGAAGGTGTTGATAAATCAGTAGTTTTTGGATTCCCATGGAGAAGTTCGGATTTATCTAAAAGACACAACGATTATATTCTGGAAGCTATAGATAGATTTTCGGGGCGTTTAGCAGGTTTCTGCTGTATTGATCCTTTTAACAAAGAAGCGGTGCCTGAAGTTGTTAGATGCCTTGAAGGCGGCCTTTCAGGCATTGGCGAAATTGCATTCTATCAATCAGGAATTGATGAAGCTTCACAGGAAAAGCTTAAGCCGCTTATGGAAATATGCGAAGATAAGAACCTTCCTGTTTTGATCCACACCAATGAACCCGTGGGCCATTATTATCCAGGCAAAACTCCAAATACACTTGAACAAATCTACAGTCTTGTCAGAAAGTTTTCAAATAACAAAATTGTCCTTGCACACTGGGGCGGTGGGATGTTTTTTTTCAATCTTCTAAAAAAGGAAGTCGGAGAATACTTGAAAAATGTTTATTTTGATACAGCCGCATCTCCTTTTCTGTATTATCCTCAAATATATCAAATAGCGATTAAGATTATTGGAAAGAACAAGATCCTTTTTGGCAGCGACTTTCCGCTTTTAAAGCCGGCAAGATATTTCAAGGAGTTCGAAAAGGCCGGTCTTTCAAAGGATGAAATAGAAAGTATTTGCGGTAATAACGCTGCCGGACTGCTTAAACTGAGTTGAGCAATTCTTAATCAAGCATAAAAACTATAGCTTGAAAACTAGAGAATAAATGTAATTTGGGGGGTTGAAAGTGAGATAAATAATTACAAACCATACTTTAATATGTTATGCAACGCATATTTTCATGGGCGTCCCACTGGACTAACAGGCAAAGTTCGGGAACGATTGGGAAGGAAAGTTCAGAAGGATGTCCCCTATTCCGTATTGACAAAGGCACCATTATGACGTACACATTCACAATGTGTTGATAAAAAACTAAGGAAAACTTTACTATGGATGCAGCAACTCAAAATAAAAACGAGCGGATCAACCTCCGTGTGAAAAGCAGCGCAAAGCGCCTCATAGCGCGTGCAGCCGATTTTGAGGGCAAGTCAGTCAGTCATTTCATATTGACCAGTGCCTTGAAGCGTGCAGAGGAAACCGTCCAGGAGCATCAGATGATGACGTTGAATACGAAAAATTCAAGGGCCTTTTTCGATGCGCTGGCCGCTCCGGTGCGTTTTAATCGCAAATTGACCGCAGCTCTTGAAGAATATGATAAGCGCGTCATCAGCAAATGACGAATTTCCGAAATCTGGTTATAGCGCCGCTAAACGCCGCTCATGACAGAGCCGGCTTCCACTGTAATGTAGAAGCACTGGATCAGTATATTCATAAGCAGGCAGGGCAGGATATCAGACGCCGCATCAGTCGTATTTTTGTTGCAACGCTGCCGGACAACCCCAAAGAGGTGATGGGTTATTACAGCCTGAGCACATTATCCATTGAACTGAGCCAATTGCCGGAAAAGCTGGCCAGGAAGTTGCCGAAGCAGCCTGTCCCCGTTGCTCTGATTGGCAGACTGGCAGTTAGTAAAAATGCCCTGGGATGCGGCATCGGCAAAATGCTGCTGGTAGATGCCATTAAGCGAACCCTGACGGTCAGTGATCAGATCGCAATCTATGCCATGGTTGTGGATGCCATTAACGACAACGCCAAAGGCTTTTATGAGCAATTCGGGTTTGCCCGCTTAAGCGATGACAGCCCAAGACTGTTTCTGCCTTTAAAATCTTTTGAAGACAACCCAGTACCTATTAACCTATTCCAATCACATGCTTAGGAACGGGGACGAAATAACTTCCCCAACTATGCATCACAGCTTTAGGCCACTTTTGCCCGATCTCAAATCACAAAAATATCAAAATAGCCCGCTATTCCATCAACTTTTGTGATTTGAGATCGAACAAATTTGACCCAAATCTATACGCCTACTTGGGGAAGTTATTTCGTCCCCGTTCCTTAATGCGCTAATCAAGATGTGATAATCATATAAAGGGCTGAGCATAAATCAAGAGAGTGGAAAGATTTTGCAATGCTGTAGAAGAACTATTGCGCATCAAGCGTGACATTTTCCTTCGGATCGCTTCGCTAAATGTCACTACAGCCTGATGCGCTTGAAAAAAAGACACCTCCCTAACTATAGCAAAAGATGCTATGGTACCAGTACCAGAGATCACGGTGCGAAAGATAAATTCTTGAAATTTTAGAATAATAAAGCCCGGTCTCGGTGAACGCTGAAGAGCCTTCCCATGAAAACACTCTTTGCACCTGTTTTTGGAAGAATTTCTTTCTGCACAATTGCTTTTGCCTAATAGAAATTATTTACAAGAAAAACCTCAAAAGTGATTTTCTTCCAAAGATTTCTTAAGACCTTCAAGGCGGATTTTCCAATAGTTTTCAATAGGCTTGTCCATACGTTCCTCCTGTTAATATCTTAAAAATAACAAACGCCCCAAACAAAGTCCAATTATGAATTATCTGTCAGCAACTTCCCAAAGTGAATAGTTTTATCAAAAAAATCACTTTTCACAACAGACTCGCTTATTTCACCTTCATAAATCAATACAGGGCGAATGGAAATATTTTTAGGCCTTTTCAGGGTTGCAATTTTCTTATCAATTTCATTGATCACATTGCGATTTATTTTTTTCTGAAATTTAATTTCACACAGGTAAAGCGTATTAAATTTTGTTTGAATGAGGAGATCAATCTGGCATGCGCCTTTGTTTGTTTTGGTTGGATTTTGAAAATATGGTGACGCACTTATTATACTATTAAAATCTATTCCGATATATTTAATAATTGCAGGTATATTATGCATAACAAGATTTTCAAACTGCAAAGCTATTATACTATTCCATCCGGGCAGATTTTCGATTCCGGTATATTGAAACAATCCTTGTTCTATTTTAGCTTTAACAGGATCAATATATTTCAAATAAAACCTTAGATAATTATCCTTTATTCTGTATTTACTCAGCCTGGATTGTTTGCCTTTAAAATTATATACATAATCTCTTTTGATAAAGCCTGATACTTTTAGATCGTGCAGATATTCACTTATATCACCGTTTCGCGGTCTTCCTGTAAGCTTTGCAATTTCACTAACGGAACAATTTTGTTTTGAAAGAGCTTTTACGATCTTCTTATATGTTTTAGCCCGTTTGTTAAAAATATCATTGAATATTTTTTCAAACTCTTTAACAAGAATACCTCCTTTATCAAAACACATTTTTTTGATATTTTCTTCTGCACTCTCCTTGATATTTATTTCTTCCAAATATTTAGGAACTCCTCCAGTTACTGAAAGAAACTTCAATTTTTCCATGGATGAAATCAGATTTTTTTTTCTCTGCCAGAATTTGTTGCAATCTCTTAAAGGCAGCTCTTCAAGATTTATTTCAAGGGAAATCCGTCCTACAAAATCTGTATCCTTTAAGATATTTTTATCAATCCATGATGAGGCAGATCCGCACAATACCAAAATTAGATGGTCATTTTTTTTAAATCTTGTGTCCCATGCAATTTTAAGCTTTCCTGGAAAATCTGAATCTTTGCCTGCCATCCATGAAATTTCATCGAGAAGAATTAAGGTTCTTCCTTTACGTGTATGACTTGAAAGATGTGAAAACGCATCATTCCAACTTTCCAGCGGTACCGCTGGAATATCAAAAATATTTTTCATCTGTTCACTGAAATTTTTACGCTGATCTGAATCTGTGATAGAATCTCTTGGTGCAAGGCCCTGAATCTCACAAAAAAAATCAAATTTTTTGCTGAATTCCTGGATCAGTGTACTTTTCCCTATCCGCCGCCGCCCACTTACAACCACCAAACTCGCTGTTTTTTTTCCCAGGAGCCCATTGAGTTTTCTTAGTTCTTCTCTTCGGCCATAAAACATAATTTTCCTCTACAAAATGATTTTTGAAGTTTTATAGAGTGGTGTATATCGCATAATTTTCCTCTATACAACGTTTTTTATCGTTTTATAGATGTTTTTGGATCACATTAAACACCTCTACAAATCGACTTTTATTTTTTCTGCCGCTGTACTTTTATTGTTTGCAGTGAGTTAATGATTGGCTTGATTTTAATCTTGTGTTCGGGCGGTACAAGCAATAGCGTCATCGGCAGGTTTTTTATAAGTCCTTCTCCCGGATTTGTCAGGTTTTTCATAGCGTAACTTTTACAATTATCTTCTGATTCCATAAAAAGCAGAATATCTGTAAAATTTCCTGAAAAACCCTGCTGATCAATATGTTCTATATACTGTAAAAAAACATTATTTACAGTCAGGACAAATTCATCCATTTCAGCTTTGTCAACGCAATTCGTTTTTGAGACCATACATCTGCAACTAAACGGTCTGGCCGCATAAATTGGGCATTCATCATTTATCAATAACGGACAACTTCCCCATGAGCTGTCTATTTCTTCGTCCGGAATATCCTTTCCCTGAATACAAAGATCAGCTATTTTGTTTGTGGTTATTTTTGGCTGAAAACGTTTTTTATAAGATTTATCCTTAATTTTTTTGAATAATTCTGTTTCCCTATTTTCAATCAAGTGATCGGCAATTTTATAACCTTCAAGTGATGTCATAGTCACATTGCGCGTGCAGCAAGTAGAACAATATTTTCGACATGCCAGTTCAAAACCGTCGACAAATGAGTCATAAATTTTGTAAATCTGGTCCAGAACATCTATTCTATCAGACAAGTCCATTTTTCCTCCAGACTTTGAATTTAAAAAGATTAGCTTTTTACGAAGCCATCATTATTCATATTAAAAAAGATGTTGGTTTACAAGCTGAAGCCTCAAATTTTAAACATCTTGACTTTGTAGATGGCAGCAATTAATTTTCACGAAACCATCATATTTATTTTTTTTAATATTTTAGCCTTTTGAAAAAAAATCTGACAGGATAACAGGATAAACAAGATTTTGTTTCAAGTGAATAAACAAGGTTTAATTATTAATTTTGGTGAACGGAAGGTTGAAATTAAACGTAAAATAAGGGATTTTGATGAGGATTTACAGGATGAGTTTTGATATTTTATATCCTGAATATCCTGTTAATCCTGTCAAAAAAGTCTTTTTAACAGACCTAAATTGTTACATTTTTCTTTATTTCTAAAGCAATGATAATACATATTCCCGGTCAAAAAAACAGGTGGATGTTATGAAAAGCAAAGTCTATTTTATTGATTTAAAAGCCTCATATAAGGAAAACCTTCTTACAAAAATTGGAAGACTTCTTGACACTTCGGGCCTTGGTTCAGTAGTCAAAAAAAGAGATCTGGTTGCTGTTAAAATACATTTTGGGGAGCAGGGGAATACTGCTTTTATCCGGCCTGTATTTATAAGGAAGATTATTGAAAAAATAAAAGAAGCAGAAGGTTTTCCTTTCCTGACAGATTGTAATACCCTGTATGCCGGTACACGAAGTGATGCTCCGCATCATCATATAACAGCTATTCAAAACGGATTTGCTTATTCAGTAGTTGGTGCTCCCGTTGTCATAGCGGATGGGCTGAGGGGGCGCAGTGAAACTTCTGTGGTTATAAACCAGAAGCGCTTTAAAAGAGTATATATTGGATCTGAAATTATACTGGCGGATTCACTATTATCGGTGGCACATTTTAAGGGACATGAACTTTCAGGTTTTGGCGGAACAATTAAGAATCTTGGCATGGGATGCGCATCGAAAAGGGGAAAGCTGGCTCAACATTCAACAGTGAACCCTAAAGTTAAAAGAAAAAAATGTGTCGGCTGTGGTGAATGCGTGAGTCATTGCGCCAGAAAAGCCATAAGGCTGATAAAAGATAAGGCAACTATTGATCCTGAAAAGTGTATGGGCTGTGGAGAGTGCATCATTATTTGCCCCAACAATGCAATACAGATTCAATGGAATCAGGATATACCCGTTTTTCTTGAGAATATGGTTGAATATACGATGGGTGTTTTAAAGAATAAAAAGGGCAGAACATTGTTTTTAAATTTTATTACCGATGTTTCACCCGAATGTGACTGTTTGCCACATAATGACGCACCTATTGTAAGAAATATAGGTATAGTTGCTTCAAAAGATCCCGTTGCTATTGATCAGGCCTCAGTAGATCTTGTTAACAATGAGCAGGCTCTCCCTGGATCATGCCTTAAGAAGAATACTAAACCTGGAGAAGATAAGTTCAGGGGAATACACCCAAAAGTGGACTGGTCCATACAGCTTGAATATGCTGAAAAAATTGGGTTGGGGAGCCGCAGCTATGAACTTATTAA
>Ga0255419_10063_pt1 | contig 21479 bp, 17 predicted proteins | sample ANMaggSeSYBR02J3_FD_182658 | JGI IMG/M metagenome (GOLD analysis project Ga0255419, IMG submission 182658) | Sediment cell enrichment communities from methane seep in Santa Monica Basin, California, United Staets - ANME aggregate JGI... | ecosystem: Environmental > Aquatic > Marine > Cold seeps >...
TTACAGCTTTAGAAAAAGGAAAATTCCTGTACAATTAAATTATGGCTAATTTCAATTTTAAAGAGAGGGTCATTGAGTGTAAAATAGTCTATTATGGCCCGGGGCGTTGCGGGAAAACTACCAACCTGGAATACGTTTTCAAGGCGTTCAAGAAAACTACGTCGGGTGATATGGTTTCCATTGACACCAAAGGCGACCGCACACTCTTTTTTGATTTTCTGCCCATGGGTCTGGGTAAGATCAGGGGCTGCGATGTCATGATCCAGCTTTACACGGTACCAGGCCAACAAAAATACAGCTCTACCAGGAAAATGGTCCTCAAGGGTGTTGACGGCGTGGTCTTTGTTGCAGATTCACTTGAGGTGCGCAGGAAAGCCAATCTGTTGTCTTTGAAGGATTTGCAGGGGAATCTTAAAGAGCAGGGCCACAGTATATTCAAACTTCCCCTGATTATTCAATACAACAAGCGAGATCTTGCCGAAGAGGGTTTTCCCATTTTGCCTGAAGATGTCTTAGAGCGAGACCTGAACAGCAAGCTAAAGGCGCCGTCTTTTGCTGCAAGCGCTGTCAAGGGAACCGGTGTGTGGCCGACCCTGAAGGAATGCATGAAACTGACGTTGCTTGAGCTCCAAAAGGAACTGAAATGGGCGGGATAGAGGAAGAACATGGATAAAAAAGTTGTGTTTGCAGGTGCCCTGAGTTTTATAAGTTTGCCGGATATCTTTCAAACCCTTGGTTCAAATAACAGCACCGGCAGGCTTCAAATTACGAGCCAGCATGCCCCGAACCCCGGCGTCGTATATTTTGATAAGGGTGAACCTATAAATGCTACCATGGGTAATACAAACGGTCTGGACGCCATTTATGCCCTGTTTGGATGGTCTGAAGGAAGATTCGAATTTTTTGAAGAAAAAATTAAAATAGGGCGTGTGATTAACAACAGCCGGATGCAGATTATATTAGACGCCTTGAGGATGCTGGACGATGGGTTGATCGAAAAGATAGGGCCCACGCCCTTGCCCGGTGAGCCCGGCGCGCAAGCAGCGCAAACAAAAGGTGGAAAAAGCGGGGCCCTGCCCGCAATTAAAGGTCCTTTAGTGGACTATGTTTATGTCATTAGTGAAGATAGCTTTTTTGATGGAGGTAGGATCGTAAAAGAGGGCGGTCACGGTAGATGGATCTGGGTCATATTGGAAGGCATGGTGGATGTAACCAGGGATACCTCGGACGGAACCATGGCCGTTGCCAGATTAGGAGAAGGTTGCTTTATAGGTGGTTTCGCAGCTCTCTTGCGCAAAGAAGCTGTCCGGACCGCTACTGTTACGGCTGTTGGTGACGTTCAGTTGGGTGTTGTGGATGCCGACGTTCTTTCTCGGCAGTATTCGGCCCTGACGCCGGACTTTAAAAAATTTCTGATCAGTCTGGATGGCAGGCTGAGACGAATTACGGACCTGGCCTTGGAATTGCATATGAAAAAATCAAGGAAGGATGCGGTGCCCGCGGAAACGAAGCCGATCATAAAAAGAGGATCTTCAAAGGAGGAGTTGTTTGCCATAACAGAAGGGGAGACCTATGTGGTAGGGCAGACCCCGAAAGGTGATATCCCGTTATTGACACTCAAGAAAAACGATATATTCGGCTACCTGCCGTTCATGGATATAGGCCATGAACCTCGTTTTGCCTCGATATTGGCGTCAAAAGACGTACAGGTCAGCAAACTGGATCCGGAAACCCTCCAGAAAGAATACGATCAGCTTTCAGGGACGTTTAAAAACCTGATTTACAATGTAGGGAGTTGCATTTCCGCTACAACCGGATTGGCGTGTCATTTACGGGATGTAAAATAGGGGACTAAGTTCGTTTCGTTCACAATTGGAATGATGGGTTTGAAGGAATTTTTGACAATTTAAATAGTTTCATTCCGCTTTTAGCCCCAATGTTCCATGCCAATAATACAAACAGCTTGCCATCAAAAGGCTTATAATTTCAATAAGTTGACGAAATGCCGACATGCAACTTATCCTTCCGCTTTTAGTGCATCAATATAATTTTTAACGACTCGTTCACCCTCCTTATCTATTTCCGCAAACTCGATCCCTGAACAAAAGAGCTTGTCCTCAGAGGGTGTTATGTAGACAACATGGCCATTGATCTCAACTATATCCTCTTTTAATGCTATTGTTATCACAACTGTCTGGCCTTGTTTTAGGGGGTGATGGGTTTCCAAAAGGATGCCTCCGACGCTGACATTGAGTGTACGTCCCATACGGCGGCTAATCGGATTTCCATCCAGCCCCAAAACGACATAATCTATAAGGTTCAGGGAGTCTTTCCGTTCATATTTTCGTCTTTGGCTTTCGTCCATCTTTTTCCCCCGGCTTTTGTTCTATACAAAGATTCTGATGAACAACTCCTTTATTCTAAAACAAATTTTCATTTTGGACAAGGATTTTCGCCTTCTATCACGCCTAAGAATAAGTTACAAAGACCGGTGCCTAATCTTGCAAGGAGAAACCAATTAAATCTTCTCAAGGGTGGTGTACTCCAAGTGGAGGAGTTTACGGCCCGCGTTTTTGAAAAGCACCTCCACCTTTTCCTGCCCCACAAGCTTTGAGATGACACCGGGGCCGAATGCCGGATGGCTGACCCTGTCACCCTGAGAAAGACCGGGCGGTTCTTCCTGTTTTGGCCGGGAATGACCCGATCCTATGTTGCGCTGTTTGCGGCTGAAAAATGTCTTTTGAAATCCTGGTGATTCATGGGATATCACGTAGCCTGGGAGACTTCTGATAAAGGAAGAAAGCCCGTTTCCAGGACCTGTCTCTGCAAGCTGCCACGCAGGTATGGACTCCTGTCCGGGATAGCACATGATCAACTGGTCCTTGGCCCGTGTGGCGGCCACGTACATAAGCCGGCGTTCCTCTTCAAGGTCTAAGGGATTGCTGTACGCCTTAGCCGAAGGAAATCGGCCTTCCATGACCCAGATAATAAAAACTACCGGCCATTCAAGCCCCTTTGCAGAATGAACCGTGCTAAGGGTGAGGGCCTCGCCCTTTTTTTCCAGATCCACGTCCGCAGAGCTGGTGGGGGGATCCAGGACCAGGTCGTCTAAAAAGCCTTTCAGTTTTTTGTAACGGCCGGCCATGGGGAGCAATTGTTCTAATTCCTTTTGCCGGCGGGGATAATCATCGAATCTCTCCTTTAAAATAGGGACGTAATATTCCATGACCCGTTCCACGGCCTCTTGAGGTTTCATCTTTTTAGATGCTAAACGGGTCAGGAGTTTGCCTAAGGGTTTTAGGCCGCCTTCCTTTTTGCCTGCGCCGGGCCACTTTCCAAGCTGCTCCGGGGGAATCCGGTTCGATCTCATCCATTGAATAATGGCCTGGCTCTTGGCGTAGCCCACGTTGTTCACAAGTCTGAGTATACGAACCCAGCTTACGGCCTCATCCCTGTTAATCCCCACCCTGAGGTGGGCCAAGAAATCCTTGATATGGGCAGACTCCAGAAACTTGAAGCCTCCGTATTTTACATAGCGAAACCCCTGCCGGGTCAATTCCGCTTCCAGTTCAAAGGAATGATACCCGGCCCGGAACAATATGGCAAAGTCGCTGGCGGACAGGCCCTGTTGTATCTGTTCTTTGATATACCGGCAGACAAACGTGGCCTGTTCCGGTCCCGTTTTTGTATCAATGATCTTTGGCTTTGTGCCACTTTCCCGTTTTGTAAAGAGACACTTGGTATATTTTTCATTTGCCTGGTCCATCAGGGCATTTGTCAAAGTCAAAATGGGTTGTGTGGACCGGTAGTTTTCCTCCAATTTGATGATCTTTGCGCCGGGGTACAGTGAAGGAAAGTCAAACATGTTTTTGTAGTTGGCCCCCCTGAAAGAGTAAATGGATTGGGAGTCATCGCCCACGACCATGATGTTTTTGTGGCTATTGGCCAGCCATTTGACTATGTCCGACTGGATTTTATTAGTATCCTGGTACTCATTCACCAGGACATATCGATATTTAAGACTCAGTTCTCTTCGGATTTCTTCGTTTTCTTCCAGGAGTTTCCTCAAGTTCAGGATAAGGTCATCATAGTCCATCAGTTCATGGGTCTTCTTGTAATGTCCGTAAAGCCTTGAAAGCCTGGTGATCTGCCCGGTAAACTCTATGAATTGCCCGTATTCCTTTGATATGAATTCATCAACGGGCTGCTGCAGGTTGGCGACCTTGCTAAGTATGTTTGCCAGGGTGCCCCGTTTCGGAAACCTGGGTGTCCCTTTTGGCATTCCGAGTTCATGTACAAGGGAACCGATGACCTCTTCCATATCGGAGCGGTCTAAGATGGTGAATGAGTTTGCAAAACCTAAAAGCTCTGCATGGGTCCTTAGTACCCGGAGGGCAAGGGAATGGAAGGTTCCGCCAGAGACAAACCTGCATCTCGGATTCGAAAGACTGCTTGCCCTGTCTAACATTTCCTGGGCCGCCTTTCTGGTAAAGGTGAGCAGGAGAATCTCTTCCGGGGGCACGCCCGTCTCCACTAATCGGGCCACTCTATAGACCAAGGTCCTTGTCTTGCCGCTCCCTGCCCCGGCTATAACAAGTACGGGACCCTCAAGGGTCATGACCGCCTCTAATTGTGAGGGATTAAGGACGTGTTCATAGTCGATATCATTTATCAATGTGTTGTTTCCTTGTACTCGGGTTGTCAGGTTCACTGTTCATGGTTCACCGTTGGTCGCAGTGAATCCTTAACCTGTGAATCTGTGTAGTTATATCTTCCTTTTATCCAAACCAATACGAGATGCCTATAAATGAAAAAAAGCTGAGTATGAAGAAAATCCCCTCCAGCCTGTTGAGAATGAACCCGGTCCTGCAAAAAACAAAGAGGATCAAGCACAAACCGAACATGGCCGGAAACTCAAATCGCATAAGTCCGGGTTCCACGGGCATGGGGTTAAAAAGCCCGACTGTTCCGATAACCATACAAACGTTAAAGACATTGCTACCAACAACATTACCGATGGAAATATCATGTTCCCCTCTGGCCCCGGCCACAACCGATGTTGCCAACTCGGGAAGGGAGGTTCCCAGCGCGACAATGGAAAGACCGATAAAGATTTCACTGAGCCCTATTTGTCTGGCTATAAAGATGGCCGAGTTTACAATCAGGTTAGCGCCGTAGACCAATCCGGCCATGCCGATCAGGATAAAAAAAATATACCGAACAAGCCTTTTTCTTTCTCGGTCAGGCCCTTCCTCTTTTGCGTCCCCACTTTTTTTTGCAGTTATAATCCCTAAAACCAGGAAAAGGGCCAATCCCGCCAAGAGAATGATGCCGTCAATCCTTCCTATCCAGCCATCCAGGCATACCAGCCAGAAAAGCCCGGATGCCCCGATCATAAACGGGATCTCCCTTCGTACCAGCTTTCTGTTCACTGCCAGGGGCCTCACAAGGGCGCTTGTCCCCAAAACCAGGTCGATATTGGCCACATTGCTGCCCAGGATATTTCCCAATGAAACCCCGGCAGACCCCTTGACCGCGGCAATGAGGCTTACAAGGAGTTCCGGCGCTGAAGTGGCAAAGGCCACTACGGTCAACCCGACCATCATCGGACGCACAGAAAGAGAAAGGGCTAAGGATGCTGCTCCCCTGACCATCCACTCAGAGCCGAAATAGAGGAGAAGGGTACCCAGAAAGAGGAGGAAAATATTAAGAATCATTGCCTGCCAAATCCATACTGTTTAAAACTTGATGAAGTCTTAAAAAGTCTCTTTTTGTTGCCATTTCGAGCACAGCGAGAAATCTTTCAGGTGTAACTGTTTGAATAAATAAGATTTCTTCCGGAGCCTGTCCTGAGCCTAAATATTCAGATTCCTCGCTTCGCTCGGAATGACATAAACGAGGGGGCCTAAACGACATGTTCCGACATTCTGGCTTTTTACGAGTCCATCAACTTTGACAAACTCGTAAAAAGTCAAAAAACCTAACTATTTCAATATTGTTGCAATATCCCCGGATTTTTAAAAGGCTAAAATGTTACAAAAAACCATAACAGGAGATGTCAGATGAACGGGCTAAATAGTGTCAGCTTATAGGAGTTTCGTCAACTAAAGAAGAAAATTCAAAGCTCAATGGGCACTGAAAAATTGCTAAGAAGGAACTTTCTGGGGAACTGAAAGGAGATGCGGATAATCGAGAGATCTGTGGAATTAATTTAGAAAGAGGGGTTTTGAATTCGGGGAATGGCTTTGTGAAAAGAACCTCAAGGTCGTTCCTCAAAAGTCATTTGCCAATCTAAGGACGGGAAAAACTGGGCCAGGTTGATCCAAAAGATCTATGAAGTGAATCCCTTGATGTGTCCCAAGTGCAAGGGCCGGTCGAAGATCCCGTTTTTAGCGGGGATGAGAATTTTGGCTTTCATCCAATACTCTCTCCCGAAAAAGCGACTCCTTATCAACCGACACATCAACTATCAACTCAACAACCTATAGGAGCAAAAAAATCGCGACCCCGATCACAAGGAAAAAAATGAGGGCAACAGGTATCATAAATGCAATAATGACCCTCAAATAGGAGGTCTCATGTATCTCGCGCAATCCAATGATCTGGACTATAAGCTGCCAGATTCCGGCAACCAGACCACCCAAAAAGGGGATTAAGGCCCACACCTGGGCGGCCTGGGAGTAAGACACTACCCTGAAAGTGGCCTCAAACCCGTTTTGACCTGCCCTTAGAACGCGCAATAACAGATGCAATATCCCGCTGTAAATGAACATGACCAATGTCACTAAAACCGGAATGATGACAATTATAATCAGAAAAATCAAGGCGGCCGTGAGTTGTCCAAAGAGGGGATAGGCAAAAGAAAGTAATCCCCCTGAAAGGATCAGGAACTCCCAGAAGAAGCCGACCATGGCCCCAATGCAGGCCACCAGAAGGCCGAAGGCCAAGGGCTCCTTTATTCCGCCTTTATAGGTCAGGGTTCTGAAGAGCTTTTCAGGAGAAAAAAGCACGGCCTTTAAGGTTTGATAAATCCCCTGCCAGAGGCCAAGATTCGAGCGGTTTTCCCAGGGAGAGGCGTGGCGGTTGAGATCCTTTCCATGTCCCTCTCCTGGTCCGCCATAATCTTTCTCTTCCCCGCTTTCCGCTGTGCCAGGGCCTGACTTCGGATTAAATCCAGGGATCTTGAACCGCTGATGACAGCGGGGGCACGTGGCCCACTTGACCTCTTTAGGGATCTTTTCCTTTGGAATTTCTTTTGAGAAGCGGCAGTAAGGACAGGTTAATTCCACGATCATTTTTTCTTTGTTTCCCTTTGCTTCATGAGTCGATTCAGTTGCTTTTTATCCGACCATCGTTTTAGCCTTCCTGTCAGCCCCCCGGCAGGTGTTCGGTCAAGGATCTTACCCCTGAACGCAAGACCATCCTTTGTTTCTAAGGCCGCTTGCAGGCAGGCTTTCTTATGGGGACAATCGAAGCAGTCCGGGACAATTTCTCTCAGGCCCTCTTTCCCCATGGGAAAAACCCTGTCTAAGATGCCAAAACAATCTTTTTTAGACCCTTCCATATTGGTCATGTTACCCTGCCTTTCATCTTGTCGCAAGACTAAATACAACATTAACGCACTTCAATAATGACGGACTCGTAAAAAGTCCGTCAACCCCGCACAGCGGGAGGGTGAGGGTGGAACCATTTGAATTCACTTCAAATGGCGGGGGAGGGGTAGCCCTTCCCCGCCGAGTAAAAAGGCGTCTCACGACTTTTTACGAGGTTATCAATAATGCCCAAAGTTATTGACATTGAATTCATGAATCTTTATGCTCTGTCGCCATGAAAAGGCTTAATCGGGTTTACCTTATAAGGCACGGGCAGGTTGTGGGTTATGAAAATTTTCCGGTCTATGGCCACACGGACGTGGATTTGACAGATACCGGGATTCTACAGATGCAGCAGGTGGCCGAACGCCTGCGACTGGTAGGAATCAGTGCAATCTATTCGAGCGATCTTAAAAGATCTGCCTTGGGCGCCCGTCATATAGCCTGTTATCACGACGTCCGGCTCTATTCCCTTAAGGAGCTTCGGGAAATGTATTTCGGCGACTGGGAAGGGATGAACATGCAGGAAATCCGGAATGGGTTTCCCGAAGAGTTGAAAAAGCGACAGGAAGACCTGGTCAATTTTAAAGGTCCGGGCGAAGGTGAATCCGTCCTCCAGTTCTCAAAGCGAATTAGCAATTGCTTTGAACGCATCCTATCGGAACAACAGGGGAAAGACATTGCTATTGTGGCGCACGGCGCGGTCAACAGGATAATACTCTGCAGTGCCCTCGGTCTGGACCTGGCCCGAATGTTCAATATACAACAGGATTACGGCTGCCTCAATATCATTGACTATTTCCCGGATTCTACGCTGGTTCGGCTGGTCAATGGTTGATGGTTGACGGTTAATAACACGTTCCTCTGAGTTAATGCTGATATAGCCGCAAAAAGGCACAAAATACGTAGAAATTATGTTGCAGGATTCGGAGAAACTTTCGCCTGCCCTATGAAATGTTTACCTCGTGGAAGCTGGTAGATGTTCCATTGGGGCCTCTTGTCTTTCTATTTCATCGGGGTAATCTGAGGATTGAAAAACTGCTTGCGTTGAATCGTTTTAGAGTGTAAAAAGACGCAACAAATCAAACTTGTTACAGGTCATTTTGTTGTTTTTGCCTTGTTTTATTCGCAATCTCTTAAAAATCTCCAAGGCCGTCACTCCCGAGAAGGCTTTGGAGACCGTTTACGAAACCATCTATTAATGATCCGGATAGTCAGGCAGGCAAATTACAAGAAAAATATCTGGGAGGGTTAGCATGGAAAAAATAAGCGTAAAAGATTTAATGGTGCCCCTTGAGGAATATGCAACTGTCTCCGAAGAAGCCACCTTATTTGAGGCGGTAATGGCCCTTGAAAAGGCCCATGAGGAACTTGACCGGAGCAGGTTTCAATATCTCCACAGGGCAGTTCTGGTCCTTGGCGAAAATAATAAAGTTTTAGGTAAAATCAGTCAGTTGGATGCACTGAGAGCCCTCGAACCCAAATATGAAGAAATGGGAGATACCGGAACGATCTCGCGTGCAGGATTCAGCCCACAATTTCTTAAATCAATGATGGAACGCTACTCCATTTTTAACGATACCTTTCAGAATATATGCTCCAAGGCGGCAAAATTGAAGGTAAAGGATTTCATGTACGAACCAGGAGAAGGCGAATATATAAAAGAAAACGCCCATCTGGGAATGGCTATACACCAGTTGGTAATGGGCCGGCATCAATCTCTGCTCGTGACCAGTCAAGAAAAGATAGTAGGTATCTTGAGGTTAACTGACGTTTTTAAAGAGATTTTTGAGACCATGAAGACCTGCGAGATGTGAAGCCGGGCCTTTAATAATTTTTGATTCTAAAATGAAGGAGGAGTTTCTTTATGAGTGAAGATATCGGACATGATGCGGGTAAAGGCGGAATCCTGTCAAACAAGGTTCTGTGGCTGTGCATAGGGGTGGGTGTTTTTCTACTGATTGCCTTTGTCTTGCCCACGCCGCAGAGTGTGGTTGAATCCGTGGAAAAATACGGGTTTGCCAAAAAGATGATTGAATGGGAAATAGCCCATGACGCCGCCAGCGCTGCTCATAAAACCATGATTGTGTTAGGCATTATACCCATGGCCGTCATCTTTTTTGCTACTGAGGCTATTCCGATCGGGTTGACGGGTATCCTGATGCCTATCTTAGCCTACTTTCTGCACCTGCTCCCCCGTGGTATGATAGGCAAGACCTTTGCGGGCGACGCCCCCATGTTCCTGTTGGGGGTCCTTGCCATGGGTGTGGCCGTCGTAGAAGTGGGGTTGCATAAACGATTGGCAAGCTGGCTCTTGGGCTGGACCAAGGGATTTTACGTTCCAATCTTCGTTTTGTGTCTCAGCATGTCGATTGTGGGGTCTTTTATCTCGGCCCATGCAATGTGTGCATTTATGACCCCGGTGATGGCGGCGGTTTATTTTGGCGCGGTATCGGCCAAAAGCCCCGAGGGTCAGGTGAAACACGATCCGGCACTGGCAAAATTCCTGATGTTTACATTATGCTTTGCCCTCAATGTCGGTGGTATCGGCTCGCCCGCCGCTGGTGGCCGTAACGTGATCATGATGGGATTCTGGAGTGAATATAATGTCCCCATGGATTTTTTCACCTGGATGAAATACGGATTTCCCATTGTACCGATATTAGGGGTATTAGTAGCCGTTTATATGTTGGTCCTGTTCGGCAGGAAGATCAAGACCAGGGACCTCACCCCGGGATTAGCGGCCATAAATGATGAAACCAGAAGGATGGGCAAGATGAAGTACCCGGAATTTGTCACATTCGGCATGCTTCTCCTGATTCTGTTCCTCTGGATAGCGGGCGGTGAGGAACTCGGTCTTGGAGGACCTTCACTCCTGGCTCTCCTGATCCCGGTTCTGTTCAGGACAACGGAATGGAAAAAAATCTTGAGCGGCATATCCTGGGACGCATGGTTCATGTACTGTGGCGCTTTGACCTTAGGAGCCCTTTTAAAGGAAAGTGGCGCTGCCCTGTGGTTAGCCCAGAGTTTCTTAGAGATTCTCGGATATGTGGGCATGAGCTCGGGCTTTGGCCTGTGGGTCGGGCTTTCCTCTCTCTCCGGTCTGATGACCAATTTTATGTCGGATGCCGGTACTACAGCGCTGTTAGGTCCCATTGTTATTCCCATGGGAATTATGACGGGTGTTCCAGGCGAGCCCTGGGCCGTAGGCCTGGCCGTGGCCTTTGCCACCTCATTTGCCCATTTCCTGATTGTGGGCACCCCGAATAACGCCATTGTTTATGGCCTGGGTGTGTATCCGGATACGGGGGAAAAGATGATTCATCCCATGGATTTTTTGAAATACGGTTTTTTACTCTTTCTCCTTTCCATGATAGTAGTCTGGATCGTAGGGTTCTTAGGGGTATACAATCTGGTGGGATTTCCCGAGGGGATCCTTGAAACGGCCAAGGGGGTAATGGAAAGCGCTACGCATTAATTTGGATAACCTCGTAAAAAGTCGTTCCACGACTTTTTGCTCGGCGGGAGAGGGCTTCCCCTCCCCCGCCATTTGAAGTGAATTCAAATGGTTCCACCCCCACTCCAGACCGGGGCTTAATCGCCCTCGGCCTGTTGATGGACTTTTTACAAGTCCATCAATTTGAATTCCTTTAAAAACTACCTTAAACAGGAGGGAGAACGGCCATGATGAAACCACTCGTAATGTTGGTGGATGATGAGGTTCCTTTTGTGGAAACCATGACCAAGAGGCTGGCAAAAAGAGATCTCACGGTAATAACCGCTTTCAGCGGGCAGGAGGCATTAGATACACTGTCCACGCATCGAAACACGGATGTTGTGATCCTGGATGTCAAGATGCCGGGCATGGACGGACTTGAAACGCTGGCTGAAATCAAAAAGTCGTATCCCCTGTCCGAAGTCATTATGCTCACCGGACATGGCACTATAGAATCTGCCATCGAGGGGATGAGGTTGGGAGCCTACGACTACCTGATGAAGCCCTGTGAAATAGACCAGCTTATGATCAAGGTTGGAGAGGCCACTCGGAAAAAGCGAGACCACGAGGACAAAATCAATGAGGCTAAGGTCAGAGAAGCACTGGTAACACACGGTCTGGAGTAGGGAGTGCCGTGAAGGGCGGATCTTAGAATCAAGGTATCCTGAAAATGTGGAAAAGGATCAGTCTGCGTGTCCGTATCTATGTCATCTTGACCTCCTTAGTGTTTATCACTTTAGTTGGTGGTTCGGTCACGGTATGGTACACCTACCGAATGCAGGCACTTCTAACCCACATGATCGACAGAAATATCGCTGCCTTTCAGGTCGCCGAGGCATTAGAAACGGCCCTTGTGAACCAGAAAGGGTTTGTCTCCTATTATTTCCTGGATGGTGATCCGGACTGGCTCAGGCAATTAGGTGAGTATCGCCAGATTTTCAAAGAGAAGCTGAACGAGGCGCGCTCTTTAATTGATACCGAAGAACAAAAGGAGGCCATTAAGCGGATCGAGTCGGAATATACCCTGTATCTTAACTCAAAAGATCAGGTCATTACGCACTACAAGGCAGGTGAGCGCAAAATCGGCGCCAGACTCCACAGGGAAGTCCGTGATCGTTTTTTCAAGATCCTTGATATTTGTGAGTCATACAAGGGTTTTCAGACGGAAAGGATTAGAGAAGCAAGGGCCGGGAGCCGTGCCCAGGCTAATAGACTGAGGTTCACGGCAGCGACAGGTATGCTGATCGTCCTGTTGTTAGCCCTGCTCCTGACCTTTGTCCTGATAAGCCAGATCTTAGGGCCGGTTCGAAGGCTGGCCCTGGAGACGGATCCGGAAAGCGGTTCTAAGGGTGCAGAAAACGAAGTCAAGGCGCTCAATCAAAGTGTTCGAGGCCTGATACAGGAATACGACCACACCCAGATAGAGTTAGTAAGAAGCCGGGAGCACCTTCTACAGGCCGAGAAAATGGCCCTTGTGGGAAAATTGGCTGCCGGAATGGCCCACAGCATTCGTAATCCCCTGACCTCAGTAAAGATGCGACTGTTCTCTTTGAGCCGGGCACTTGAACTGCTGGCCCCCCAGAAAGAGGACTTTGAGGTCATCTCTGATGAAATCCGTCATATTGACACTATAGTTGAGAATTTCCTCGAGTTCTCCCGACCACCCAAACTCAAGATGCAAAGGGTCAGTCCTTCGGATGTGGTGGACCAGGCCATCAAATTGTTAGAGCACCGACTTCAATCCTATGAGGTGGAGATAAAACTCCAGCGCCGGTGGCCTCTCCCGGAGATCCAGGCCGATCCCGAGCAGTTAAAGGAGGTCTTGGTCAATCTCGTGGTAAATGCGTGTGAGGCCATGGAGAGAGGCGGTTTAATTGCAATCCATGAGGAAAAAAGTTTTGCGGAACCATTGGGAAAGGTAGTTGTCATTCGGTTGACCGATAACGGTCCGGGTATCCCCGAATCGATTCAGGAAAAGGTCCTTCAACCCTTTTTCACAACCAAAGAAGAGGGAACGGGCCTGGGCCTGAGTATTGCCGCCCGTATTGTGGAGCAGCATGGAGGCTGGTTGGATCTTACGTCAAAAGAGGGTGAAGGAACCACTTTTGTGATTACACTCCCGATTAAAGACTAATGTAGCGGTTCACGGGTTCAATGTTTCAGGGTTAGTAAAGGCGCATCTGCTCAATGTTTGGAGGCATGCCCCGGCGATTAAGGATTAACGCCGCTATTTATTGAGCTATTACGTAAAAGTTAAAAAAAGGAAAAGCAATCTTGAGCCTTCGAAGGAATATGGAATAGGAAAATGAGCACAATTATTGTAATTGATGACGACGACCAGTTGCGCAAAAGTTTTGAAAAGCTTTTGATCGAGGAGGGTTATGCCGTAGAAAGTGCGGCCTCGGGTGAAGCTGGACTCAAACTTGTCCAGAAGAACATCCCGGACCTGGTTATCCTCGATGTGCGATTACCGGGAATGAATGGACTTGAGACCTTTCAGCATATCCACAAAATCGAATCGAAACTCCCGGTCATAATCATGACCGCTTTCGGCACCACTGAAACCGCAATCGAAGCAACTAAAATGGGCGCTTTCGATTACATCCTCAAGCCCTTTGACATCCCTGACATGCTTCTTGTTATTGGACAGGCCTTGGAAGCGGGCCGTTTTATGAGGTCGCCCGTAGACATGAATGCTATACCCGGTAAGGCCTCCCGGGAGGCCCTGATTGGCCGGAGCAGACCCATGCAGGATGTATACAAGGCAATCGGCCGCGTGTCTCCTACGGATGCCACGGTGCTTATACGGGGAGACTCCGGCACGGGAAAGGAACTAGTGGCCAGGGCTGTCTATCAACACAGCCTGCGGGCAAACAAGCCATTCCTTGTAATCAACTGTGTGGCAATACCTGAAAATCTGTTGGAAAGCGAGCTGTTCGGGTATGAAAAGGGCGCCTTTACAGGGGCTGTCCACCGCCGTGTAGGGAAAATTGAACAGGCCCATGGCGGAGCTGTTTTTTTAGACGAAATCGGCGATATGCCTGCCAGCATACAGGCCAAGATATTAAGATTACTTCAGGAAAAGAGCATCGAACGTCTCGGGGGCCGGGAAACAATCCCTGTGGATGTGCGAATCATAGCCGCCACCAACCGCAACCTGGAAGAGGGCCTTTCACAGGGCCGTTTCCGTGAAGACCTTTATTATCGGCTCAAGGTGGTGACCATCTGGCTTCCTCCCCTTCGCGAACGGCCTGGTGATATTCCCCTGCTCACGGAATATTTTCTCTCTAAGTATGCAGAGGAAGTAAACATGGATAACCCGGGGATAACTGTAGAAGCAATGGAAATACTCAACAACTATTCATTACCGGGCAATGTTCGGGAGCTTGGCAATATCATACAGAAGGTATTGATATTCAACCGCGGTGCGCCCGTCCGCCCCGTAGACATTTCACAGGCAATCAGTGGTGAAGATACAGGGAAGGGGGTCGGGAGTGAAACAGGTGATGAGGCAATCCGGCAATGGATGCGGAAGGCCCTGGCTTCCAAAATAACGGAACATATGTTTGATTCATGCATGGATCGATTTGCCAGTGCGCTAATAAGCGAGGCCCTCAATTTGACAGGCGGAAACCGGTCGCGGGCAGCCAAGATCTTAGGGCTTTCAAGACCCACCCTTCATTCCAAAATCGAAAAATACGGCCTCAAATTTGAGACCTCGGTCAAGGGTGAATAACCTGTTTTCAAGTGCGTTTTCCCCATAGAGCTTCTCACTCCGAATACCCGGGTTTCATTTACAATATGAAAAAAACCCGGACACAAATTCCTTAAGACACGATACCCACTATAACAAAAAATGCGTGTTATTTCGAAAACTTAGATTGTGTTAAAGGTCTGGCTTTTTTTTGGCATGTAGTTTGCTTCTCTTTCAGCTAAATAATTTTTATGGATCATCTCCCAATTAGTTGATCGATGATCAGGATTCAAGGAGTCCAGGGGTCAAGGGATCGAGTGAAAGACTTAATAATTACGATGACATGAACGTAGCCCAACATTATATTATGTCAAGGCTCTATATATTGCCTATAGACGGAATACAAGGCCGTTAAAGTAAATAATGTCATCTTTTGAGCTTTTTTTATCTAAGAGTGCTGTTCTTAAGGTAAAAAAGGATGATTAGTTTTTCTACTTAAATATCTTTTTCTTACTGATAAAACGATTAAAAAACACTTGAATCCTTGAACCCTGGAATCCTCGGCCCCTTTCTCCCAACTAATTGGGAGAAGAATCTTTTTTATGTACTTTTTACGAAATCACCAACCTTAAGAGACAGGAACTATGATTGATGAAATTGGAAGTTCCGATCACGGTCGGGCGGGGAAACAATCTGAGGCTCAGTTGATACGAAGGGGATCGCAATCCCGAACGCCGCTCAAGGCCGCAATCATCGGAGGGGGAAAGGCTTGTGACGATCTATTGACCCTTTTAAGTAATGAAAAACTGAACCGCCTGAACATGGAAATTTTAGGTGTTGCCGACCCCAACCCTGACTCTCCGGGCATTTCTCGTGCCCGGGACATGGGCATCTTTACTACGAAAGATTTTACTGAGCTCTATACCCTTCCCGGTTTGAATCTTCTTATTGAATTGACCGGATCCATGGACGTCAGGGAACAAATTATCCGTAACAAACCTATCCATGTGAGTTCCATCGACCATCGCGGGGCCAGGCTCTTGTGGGATCTGATTCAGATCGAGGCAGAAAAGCAGAAGTTGCAAAAAGAGTCCGAACAAAAGCTTAGACAATTTCTGGAATCAGCCCATGATATTATCTGCATTAAGGATCTTGAAGGGCGGTATCTCTATGTCAACCCGGCCGCCACCGCATCTATGGGCTTATCACCTGCGAAGGCAATAGGACGGACCGATTTTGAGATCTTCCCGGAACGCTTTGCCAGGGCCATGACTGCCTATGACAGGGAGATGATTGTAAAACAAAAGACCCTGTTTTCCACTGAACGAATGCGGGTTAAAAATCAGGTCCGGCATTTTAATACGGTTCGTTTTCCTATTCTGGACGACCGGGGTCGAATGATTTCTTTTGCCATTATTGCCCGGGATATGACGGAGGAGGTCTCTCTTCAGGAAGAAGTGCGCCAGAACAAGGAGTACTTGGAGAATATTCTTGCCAACTCATCGGATATGATTATTACCACCGATCTTGAAGGTCGTATCGTTACATTCAATCCGGGTGGTGAGCGCATCCTGGGATATAAAAGAGAAGAGATCCTGGGCGCCAAAATGGAGGACTTTTGGAAGAGACCGGAGAAACGCCAAAGACTGATGGCCGAGGTTGAGGCCAAAGGTGTGGTAAATAATTATCCCGGCGTTCTTATTGCCAAGGAAGGCCATGAGGTGGAAATAAGCCTTTCCATATCCCAGTTGCGAGACAGTAAGGGCCGGGTTTTGGGAACGGTTGGGATCAGTAAGGACGTGACTGAAGAGAACCGGTTACGTCGACAGCTCATTGAACAGGAGCGTCTTGCCGCCGTCGGCCAGACCGTGGCGGGCGTGACCCATTTTATGAAAAATGTCCTGAATGGCCTTAAAGGTGGGGCCTACATGCTAAATGTCGGCCTCAAGCGGGGTGATTCCGCTCTCCTGGAAGAGGGGTGGGGAAATGTTCAAAAGGGCATAGATCGAATAAGTAAGCTCAGTTTGGATATGCTCAGCTACTGCCGGGACAGAAAGCCCAATCCCGTGCCGACTGACCCCTTGAAACTGGCGCGGGAGACTGCCGAGATATTATCCAAATCAGCAGAACAGGAAGGCATTGAAATACTCTGCCACGGGGATGACGGTCCTCCTGTAGCTCTGGATCCTGACACCATAGGTCGCGCCCTTTTAAATCTGATCTCTAACGCAATGGATGCTTGCAGGGAAAAGTCCTATGACCCTGAGGAAACGCCACTCGTGGAGATAATGGTCAAAAGAGATAAAAAAGATTTTTTGTTTTTGGTAAAGGACAATGGTGTGGGAATGAATGAGGAGGTTCGCAAAAGGCTTTTTACCCGGTTTTTCAGCACGAAGGATGCCGGGGGTACGGGATTAGGGCTAAGCGTAACACACAAGATTGTGGAAGAACACGGAGGGGCCATTGAGGTGGAATCATCACCAAGGCATGGCTCTACCTTCACCATCGTGTTTAAAGGTGTCTGCCCTGAAAATCAGGCAGGAGATACCTCAAAGCAATAGTGACTGTTTAATTGCTGTATAACCAAACGGTTTGATCGAGGATTATCGGCCTTCCACAGGATGTAACCATGGCCGTGGGCATCAACGCCTTGTGCCCATTTTTTCATTTTGTTTCGTAACCGGGATCCGGGCTCAGGCGCTCGAAAAAGGAGGTTGCCGGTCTTCCAGACAGAGCCCACATGAACTTCGTGACACTCAAGACCCATTACGGCATTGACTTCTATCTGTTTAACAGGATAAGCGAGAGACATGATTTCAAATGGGTATAATGACTAAGGCTTAATGTGAATTTATGAAATATTTTGTACTCAGGTTGTCAGGTTCACGGTTCAGGGTTTCAACTCAGAGACATGAACCATTGTCCATGCTAAAACCATTCAACCGGCCCAGAAAAAACCTGAATTCAACAGTCTGCTGTTCAGAAAAGAACCATTGAACCGTGAACCTGGAACTTTGAACCTGTGTAGTTACTTTTTTAATTTTTTTGTAGCACCCGCACCGCACCCTGTCAAGGAGATGGCCGTTAAAGAAGAATTTTGACTTGTCATTGAATGAACATCCGTGTTATTTTTGTTTAAATGAATTTTTTTATGGATTTTTGTAATTATCACAGTGTTTTTTTCACGGAAATACCTAAACATTAGGGAGGGCGTCATGGCTGAAACCAGTGTATTGATTATTGATGATGAAAAGGAAAATGTTCGTTATTTAACCACTATTTTGGAAGAAAACGGGTTCAGGGAAATATACAGTGCCTTTGACGGTGAGGAAGGTCTGAAAAAGGTTAAGGAAGTCTCGCCCGGTCTGATTCTTCTGGATTTGCGCATGCCCAAGAAAAGCGGGATATCCGTCTTCAACGAACTCAAGAAATCCCCAGACCACCAGGATATACCCGTTATTATCCTGACAGGCGAGGGTGGCTTCTTAAAGCATTTAGCCGAGTTGCGTGACTTCCACGAGGAAGGCGAAGGTCTGGAAGGAAAGCCTACAGAAGAAATATTAGGCCGTTTTATTGCTGCCCGACCCGATGCTTTCCTGGAAAAGCCCATTGAACCGGAGCCTCTTATGTCTACTATACGCCAGGTTCTGATCACTCTGGAGGAGGTGCAGGAAAAGCGGAGTAAAGAGGTGAATGAATTGCGTTCACAAAAGCTTCTGGCAGGTATTGTTTTTAAAGGGAATTCTTTTGAAAGCGACGAAACGAGCCGGAATCATCTTTCTGCCGTGGCAGCCAGATTGGCGATGCCGAATGCAACTCTGCCGGATAACTTTGCGTGGCGCACGGCAGACAATAAAGACGTACCCATGAATAAGGAGGATGTGCTTTCCTTTCAAGGGGCAATAACGGACTGGGTATATAATCTGTACAATGCCTCATGGAAACATAAGTCAGCTATTGCTGCATTGACGAGCATCGAGGATGCTGAAAGCTATGACATTCAGAAGGACTGGCCGGAAGATACACTTTAGTGTGACCCCGGCGGTTTGTTGCGTGTATGTGCCACTGCTGTGACGATTTCTTAAGAGCGACAATCTTAAACCTATTTGCCTTATCTAAAACCCCGTTTCTCCTTGTGAAAAATGGGGTTTTGTCTTTACAGCCTGTAAAAAATGCCGACAAATATGCCCTGCGATCTTTTGGCGCTCATTCATTTTTTTCCAATAATATTTATACTTACAATAAATTAAACATCATTTACGACTACTGGCCATTTTGGCACACCTGTTGCTCTATTTGAGGGAAAGGCGACCTTTCCTTATATGGTGGATCACCGTGAGTGCGCCCTCCTCTTTTCAACCGGTGAGTGCCGGGACAGGGGCGCGATCTTTAAGGAGCTTAATGATTAGGAATTCGTTCAAGAACCTGTGCCTGTTTCACATCCTTGAGGGATTACGGGATGGGCTGTCGCGTTTTTCCGGCCCAAGCCGGGCAGCCCTCATCTATGCGGAAAAACCTGACAGTCCGGTTTGCGTGTATGATCCCCAAGACCTTCTTCGTGGCCACGAGCCCAAGCTGAAAGAGATATATCTGGATCAGGATAAATGGCGTGTAGAAGCGCCGGACCCACATTACATAACGCTCCAGGGTCAGATCTATCCAGAGAAAAACCTTGAGTTGGCCGGGCTCATTTCTTACGGGGGAAGGACGCGTTCGATTTTTTACCAGATGTGGTTTACCGAACACCATCCCGACATGTGCTCCGCTGGCCCCACGGAAAGATGGCTTGAACAGGGTGTCTTTTTGCTTTCCCACGATTTTGCATCAGAAGATTTTTATCAAACCGGAAGTTCAAGCTATGTTCTCAGAGAATATGCAACCCATGCGGTCCGTGATTATATCCGGGATGAGTTGAATCTATTGTTCGGCTGGGACATCAAAATATTCGTCTTCCCCATATTGGATGCGCTACTCGGAATCTCAAAAACACGTGAAGAGGGCTCCTGGCCGCGGGGAAATCTGGTATTTATAGAACCGGATACGATCTCTGATCTGGAATTACTGGTCCGTTTTCCCCGAACCGAACAGCCTGACCTGAAAAACTTTAAACACGTGCGAAAACTCCTTCAGGCCGTGGAGGGCTCTGACCGCAAACTCATCTCATACGGGAATAGTATTGTCGGGATTGCCGCCGGCAGAATGCCGGAAAGACGTTCCACAGCAGAATTCAGGGGCGAGTACGGTTTTTTCAGTGTTGCAGGAAAACCGGTTTGCAGCTTCTCCGACGGCAGAGTCTATTCGACTACCCGAAGGCCAAACCTGGTACACTTGGAAGAGGTATTGCTTGAGTTATATGTTGATCCGTCGGCAAGCAACTACCTCTTCAGGATTGCAACCGCTATTGTTCACAGGGCCGGAACGGAGGGGCACGGCTGTACTCTGGTCATGGATTTTAATGATCCGCCTGTAGAAATCTCAGGGCAGCGACTGGAATATCCCCTGGACCTTAGGACTGAACACATGCTGGAGCTTGCCAAATCCCTGTCCAGGCTTGACGGCGCCCTGCATATGGGTTCAGACATGCATCTTCACGGGTTTGCCTGCCTATTGGATGGTCATGCCGTCCAGGACGAGGACCGGGCAAGGGGCGCCCGGTTAAATTCTGCGCTTCGTTTCACCGCCGAGCATGAGAATCTCATCGTTGTAGTTGTCTCATCAGACAGGCCTGTTTCGGTTATCCAGGGTGGTGTGGATCTCACGGCCCGGTGCGAGTGGAAGCCATTCTCCAAACTCGTTGCTCCCCCACCAACTCTCGAAAACTGGATCGAGGGGTAAGTTCATAGTAGCATTGTCAAATCACCACTCGCGGGAGCTGTCCTGGATCAGGAGCAATTCATCATCCTGCGCCATTCCATGCCATTGACATCCTTTTTTAACGCAAAACAAAAATGGTACCCGAATATGAACCGCCGACACCGAGATTTCGGCAGCATGTGACCCACAGACTTCGCACATTGCCTCGGGATGGAGTATGCTTTGATTGCAGTGCGGACATTCCACATCTTTAAGCTCTTTTTCCGGGCGCATAATTATGCTGTGCTTGTGGTCGGCCTCGTAAATATTTAAAAAGACGGCCAGTTCCAAAATTTCTTTTGCGCCTTCTTCAACAACCGCGATAAGCCGGACATTACTCCCTTCAATGAGGTCAGCTGAACATTTCGGGCAATATGCATGGAGGAATCTCGTTCTTTTTAAACGGGTCCTCTCATTATACTTTGCTTTTTGAAGGTAGTTGTCATCTCTCGGTTTTTTTCCATTTTCCATGGCACTGCTCCTCAGACCCCTGAGAGCTATATCTCCGGCTTTTTCTCAGGGACGGTTTCGAGTTCCTTACCCATAGCTTCCATAATATCACGGTTATAACACATCAGCCCACATTTCAGGCAGCGCTTTGCTTCTCTCAGAGCTTCATGCTGGCTAATAGTGTGTTCGACCTCCTCGAAACTTTTGACCCTTGTGGAAATCTTGATCTCACGAGGATGAACCCGTTGAACTTTTTCCAAGCCATCGACATGATCAAAGAGTGTTTCCTTGGTCAACTGAGTCTGTCTCTCCTCTATAGGCGGAATTTTACCTTCCGTAAGAAAGTAATGAATGGACCGGGCAGCGTAACGCCCGGCACCAATGGCCTCAACTG
>Ga0255419_10064_pt1 | contig 21364 bp, 15 predicted proteins | sample ANMaggSeSYBR02J3_FD_182658 | JGI IMG/M metagenome (GOLD analysis project Ga0255419, IMG submission 182658) | Sediment cell enrichment communities from methane seep in Santa Monica Basin, California, United Staets - ANME aggregate JGI... | ecosystem: Environmental > Aquatic > Marine > Cold seeps >...
TTTTCTTTCTTTCCGAGCTTTACTGTGAAGAAGGGCTCAGCCAGGATGAATTGTCCCGTAGGGTAGGCGTTGACAAGTCAAACACCTCACGCGCCCTTACCAAACTGGAATCATATGGGCTAATCCGCCGAGAAAGCGATTTAGAAAACCATAGAGTGAAAAGAGTCTACCTCGAGGCAAAAGCACGTGAGATTAAAAATGAATTCATAAAGATTCAAGAAAAATGGAATGCCGTACTTGTTGCCGGTTTTTCCAAGAAACATGAAAAAAGGCTTATGACTGATCTTAAAGACATGGCCAATAATGCAAAAGCAAATTTTAACGAGCAGGAAATGTTTAAAGAGTAAAAACTCTAAGGTTTTCATTTAAATGAAGGGGGGTGGACAAAAGTACACATTGCTTAATGTTCATGTATGTATTTCAGATTTGGTAATTATCAGAGAACAAAAACATTCAGAGAAAAAGGAGGTAATTGAGAATGAACAGAAAGACATTAGTTCTTGCTATATCATTATTTCTGATGTTCGGGTTTTCAACACTCGGTTTTGCAGCCAAGGTACCCGCGCCCGATAAAGGGGGAGACGGGTTCAAAGCAGTAAGCCTGGAACAGGCAAAAAAACTTCACAAAGATGGTGCGACAGTGGTTGCATGTCACAGCCACACAACCGATTTCATGAAGGGTCATCCCGGCGGCACAGTCCACATAACGTGTATGGTTCCGAAGGATCACAAGTGTTGTGATTTACCCTTGAACAAGGTGGACTTTGACATAGCACAGCTTCCAAAAGACAAAAATACTCCCATTGTAACCTATTGTGCGTCAGGCACATGATGGAAATCCTATCATGCCGCCAGGCTGGCGGTTGCAAATGGATACAAAAATGTCTACTGGATGAGAGACGGTATAAAGGGATGGAAAAAGGCGGGGTATGCCACGGTGGGCAACACGGAACTTCTTGAGGACCTCATTGCAGCCAACAAAAAGGATTTTTGTTCGCTGATCATAAATGAAGCGGATGCAAGAAAGCTGAAAAATTGTACGTTTGTCGATTTTCGTGATGAAGCACAGTATAAAAAATATCATGTCAATGGCGCCAACCACGTTGATTACGGCAATATGTTCTCTAAACCCATGATGGAGGAGCTAAACAAGAGCAATAGTCTTGTAATTATACATGATGTCCCGGCAGTCGCAGGTGTCATTGCCATGACCCTGAAGCTTATGGACTACCCGGACGTATATATCCTAAAATAGTTAGCGGAAAGGAAATAAAAAGAGGAAAGTGGACAGGCAAATGAATAAAGTGCCTGTCCACTTTCCTTTTAACCACCTGTTTATCCTCGTCTTAAGGGGAGGCGTGTTCTAAAGGGGGACGTTGGTTCCAAAACAACTTGTAAAAGGGGACGTTGGTTCCAAAACAACTTGTGATAATAAAATCAATGCATGTTGCAAAGGGTTTACCCTCTTCTATTTCAGGTGAGCAAACTTGAACCTTGACCCTGACGATCTAAGTCGATACAAAAGATGATTTGCAGAACAACCATCAAGACTCAGGAAGCCGATTGGCAGAGATATGTCCGTATATGGAATTGATCGAAAAACAGATACACGGACTGTGCAACGTTAGGGTTTATATCGAGGTAGGAGGCAAAACAACAATGGCCTGGAGGGTTTACTTGTTAAGATGTGCGGACGATTCTTTGTATTGCGGGATTTCAAAGGATTTGGAGACTCGAATTGCACAACATAATGCCGGAAAAGGCGCAAAGTATACAAGATCTCGTCTACCGGTAAAATTGGTGGCGGCCAGCGTTGAATTATCGCGAAGTGATGCGCTTAAATTTGAATATGCGGTTAAACAGCAGCCTGCCAGTAGGAAGGTTGACGTATTGAAGGGGCGGATAGACCTTCAGGGGGAAGAATAGTAGCCATGACCGACACAGTGAGCGGTGTGCTGAAGTTTACGGGAAAATATGGCGGTGTGTTACGCGATCCATTGTTTTCCTTTCGCAGACGGCCCGGTGACGTCACGGTACCGGCCGAGATTATTCGAAAATATCGTCTTGTAGAAGGCGCCGTTATCACAGGTCATGTGAGGAAAGTCCGTTCCGGTCCCTTGCTCTCCTCGGTGGCATCCGTATCCGGGCTTACACCGGATGCGTTTCATGCCAGAAAGCACTATAAAACATTGACCGCGATAGACCCTTGCGAACGATTCCATTTGGCAGCTTCGGGTGAAACGAGTATGAGGATTGTTGATCTTGTGGCGCCCATGGGTAAAGGGACACGGGGATTGATCGTCTCCCCGTCCAAGGCGGGAAAGACACGGCTTTTGGAGGAGATAACAAAGGCGATCCATGCGGACGATCCCGAGACCCGGATCATCGTTATGCTGATTGATGAACGGCCTGAAGAAGTTACCTACTTTCGTCGTGCCGTGGAGGCGGAGGTCTTTTCCAGCAGTAGCGATCAGGAGATAAACGAGCATATGGAGCTTGCCGAAATGACGCTCGCGCATGTCCGTGTTGATCTGGAGTGCGGTCGTGATGTGGTTGTCCTGGTGGACAGCCTCACCCGTATGGGGAGAGTCTTCAACCTCAAAGGCTCAAGATCAAGACAAACCCTTTCGGGTGGTTTGGGGGCTGGCGCCCTGGAGATTCCCCGTCGTTTCTTCGGGCTGGCACGTAATATCGAGGGAGGCGGCTCCATCACCATCATCGCCACGGCTCTTGTGGATACCGGCTCTCGAATGGATCAATTGATCTTCGAAGAGTTTAAAGGGACCGGAAACAGCGAGATCATTCTGGAGCGTTCCCTTGCGGAAGCCCACATCTTTCCGGCTATCAACATCAGCGCGAGCGGCACCCGGAAGGAGGAGCGGCTTTACGGTGAGGAGGAAACCCGGTGCATTACAAATATGAGACGGATGCTGGCAGGAATGAAGCCCGCGGAAGCCATGGAATCACTTCTGAAGTTTATGGAAAAATATCCCACCAACGAAGAGCTTCTTGTGAACCTTCCTGTTGATATCTGAATGGGAAGGCCGAGGATGCCACATCTCCTTCTTTGTCTACAGGGGCGTAGCCTTGGCGAAGACCGGTCAAGGGTTCGAGGTAAAGTACTACGGCTTCATCCTCGACGCCTTAGATCTGCAATATCTTTGACTTTTACAACGTTAGCTAACATGTTATGGTTAGAAAAGTAAAAAATGGGACCCCTTTACCTCTTTCTCATGTAAAATATCAAGGGAGGTAAATGATGCATGATGTGACGTTTGCATTGGCCGTAATACTGGGTGCGGGATTTCTGTTCGCCAAGCTGGGGCAGCTCATACGCCTGCCCTCCGTTACCGGATTCATATTCGCGGGACTCCTGCTCGGGCCTTCCTGCCTTAACCTGGTAACCGAAGATGCCGTAATCGGGAAGCTGAATCATTTCACGCACATCGCCCTGATGCTCATAGCATTCGGCATAGGCGAGCATCTGGAGATAGGTCGACTGCGGCGAAATGTGAAGAGTGTCGGTTACATAGGTCTGTTCGAGACCCTTGGGGCGTTCCTGTTCGTGGGCGTTGGGTCATTTTTTGTTGCCAGGGCTTCCGGGGTGGGCGATCTCACATGGCAGTTAAGGGATTTCCTGGTGCTTGCAATGCTTCTGGGAGCCGTATCAGTAGCCACGGCCCCGGCTGCCACGCTCCATGTCATGCGGGAGCTGAAGGCCGCCGGTCCCTTGACGAGCACCCTCATGGCCGTGGTCGCGGTGGACGACGGGCTTGCCATCATGTTCTTCGGAATCGCGGTTTCCGCGGCGCATCACGTTGTGGGAGACGGCACGGGTTATATGGGTACAGCGGTCATCTCAAGTTTGGCGGAGATCGTCTCCTCGCTGCTGATGGGGGTGATCACCGGGCTTATAATAGATTTTGTGCTGCAGAGGCTGAAGCGGCGCGGGGAGATGCTGACCGTGGGTCTTGCCCTCCTGCTTCTGTGCAGCGAGACGGCCAGGATGCTCGATCTGTCGCCTCTCCTTGCGGGAATGGCGGTCGGATTCACCATAGTAAACAGGGATAGACGCGATGTCAGACTTTTCAGGGCAATCAACCTTTTCGAGCCACCCATATACGTGCTTTTTTTCACCCTTGCGGGGGCTCATCTCGATCTTTCGGCACTTGCAATAGCCGGCTGGGTCGGTCTGGTCTACTTTCTTCTGAGGGCCCTCGGCAAATTCTTCGGCTGCAACCTGGGTGCTCGAATCGCCTCGGCCCCTTCGACGGTGGTCAACCTTTTAGGGTTTGCCCTGATACCGCAGGCAGGTGTGGCCATAGGCCTTATTTTCCTCATAAAGGGCGATGCGGCGCTTGCTTCCTATGCCTCGGTCATAATTCCGGTGGTGCTGGGTGGCGTAGTATTATCGGAACTTACCGGTCCGGTATTCGCACGGTTTGCCGTTGAAAGGGCGGGAGAGGCGTCCATAGGCGCAAGGGTGGTGGTCAAATCGGAGGTGAGGGGTCGCGGGAAGGGTGTAGGGTCGGGTGAGGATGGATCCCGTATTCAACTTGTACCTTGGACGTGGGAGAGGCTTTCTCCTGAACCGGATGCAAAGGGTACCGTCATCTTCGGTCTGTCTTTCTCCGGATCAGGACCCGGTCTGGCAAGAATGGCTACGCTTTTAGCCCACCACTACGGGGCATGCCCGACCGCGGTCAGGGTGGTGTCGCCGGGAACCGACAATGAATACGGGGACAGGAGCCGGGAATCCGGGGTAATTTTTGCAGAGGCGGAGGCCGAGACACGTTCCATGGGTTATGAGCTGGATACCAGCGTAGTGGTAAATGAAAGCGTGGCAGAAGGAATACTCTCCGTTGCCCGCGCCCGGAAAACATCGGCCATAATCTTAGGGCATCCCAGGCAGGTGACCATACAGGAATTCAACCGGGTGGTGGAAGCGGTTGCGAGCAACGCTCCATGTCAGGTGATAGTGGTCAGACTGACGGGTCTGCTTCACACCGAGCGCATACTGGTGCCGGTAATCGCCATGAGGAATCTGAAGATGCTGGCTGAGGTCGTGCGCGCCCTTTCCGGTGTGGGAAAGCATGTGATAACGCTCCTTACAATGGTTCAGTCCGATGCCTTTGAGGAGGAGGTGGAGGAGGCCGAAGAGAGGCTTCACCAGTGGATTGAAAATGAGGATCTTGCCCCGTTTGTGAGATGCCGGGCCGTTGCCACCGAGGCCAGGCTCGAAGCGATAGTGACTGAAGCGGAGCAGCACGATCTGATTGTAATGGCTGCGTCTCAGACCAGTGGGCTGAGGCGTCTTTTCATAGGCTCCCTTGCGGAAGATGTGTCCAAGAAATGCAGGAAGCCCATGCTTATAGTGAGAGGGTAATAACACTAAATACATTGACGTTGGAGTAAAGTGAAAAATGAACACAGGCATGGATGGGGCCTTCAGGATTCCAACTCTGATGCGATTGGCAGACAAGGCCGCAGAGAAGTAACAGGGGAAAAACCTCAAGTTTTTAATAAACATGCCGATAAATATAAATGAGAAATAAAAAATTCATTGGCTGAAGGGCAAACCTTCCGAAAGGTAGGGGCGCAAAGCTTCCGGTCTAAGTTCCTGATTAAAGGGATAAGTCAGCGGGGTTGCCAGGCAGATTTAAAAAGCCCGCTTCTCCTATAGAGCCGGGCTTTTTTAATGAGTGTCCATACAGCAATGGCCCTTTTTCACAATCCCAGCGTCAATCAGCGGGATTAGTTGTGCGACGTACTACAGTACGTCTCCGCCTGATCCCTTGATTGTCTTGATCTTGCAAAAAATTGCTCATTTCTGAATTGGACACTTTATAGTGCCCTTATTTTATTAATGGATGGGCACTCATTAGTGTCCATCCGGAAACAGCCAATTTCCGGATGGAGTTTTCAGCGGTCACGTATGATCTGAAACCTTATTTTTAATTGACTATTCTTGATGGGGAGCTATAGGAGAATTGTTGTGAAGGAAAACAGTGCTGAGAAAAAAATATTTGTAACGATCTTTGTTGCCGGGTTTTTGATTCTCGGCGTTTGGGCCCTTTTTTACTATGACAAAAAGATTAACATCCGCGAAATATCCCTGTCAAAAATAATAAAGAACGGGGAAGACACAAAAAATGTGAAATGCGGTGTTCTTCAGAATATGGGTAAAAAAAATCTGTTGAGCATGAAAATGGTTATCCCTTGTGAAGACGAGGAACAATTAGCTGATTTGAATAAAAAAATGCACATCATAAAAAGTGATTTTCTGACTAACTTCGATCAAACAGAGGTAGACGAATGGGTCAAGAATGGGGAATTTGGGGTGATAAAAACAGAACTCCTTAAAATTGTGAATCATTATACGGATAAGCCGGTTGAAAATCTGTATTTTGAATCGTTTATCAGCAGGTGAAGCAAGAAGAGAGAAACCGGCCCCTGAGGGGGCGGTTTCTCTCTTTTCGGCAATCGGGGCCGCTGTGGAAAGTGTAAACCCTACGTAAGCCCTTATGTAGAGCCCCGCCGGTTTGCATCAATCTCTTTGGCCCGTGCTTCGAGATCTTCTCCTGCTAAAGTTAAGGCTGTAGAAGTAAAAAACCACTCCTTATTACGCTCATTCAGAAACCGGTAGAGTTCTTTTGGATCCAGATCCTGTCTCTCAGCCTCCTCCCAGAACCCGACCTTAGAGGAACGCCATAGCTTGTCCGCATCCTTTACAATGCCCTCTTCCGGGAAATGAATATCAATTCCCGAATCGTGTGTCCGGATGATCGAGGTGATTTTTTCGATCAAAAGCGGGTCATAATCCAGAGCTTGCAGTACTTGCCCGGCAATCGAGGCCCCTTCCAATTCATGAATGCGGTTGAGCCGGTCCGCTTCTTCGCCCTCTGCAAGTACTCCGAAGGCCAGGGAGATCTCCCGGGGATCCAGCCTTGACCAGCCCACGTCATGCAGAATAACAGCCGGCTCGACGATGCCTTTGTCGCCCCCTTCCTGTCTTATAAGGATGAGAGCATAGTCATGGGAGACCCGTGTATGGGCCATATCTCCCCTGACCGACAGGTACGGCTCGGCCTCTTGAAAAAGCCGGCGAATAAATCCGGACCATTCAGGGTCTTTGTTTTGATGAGACAATAAGGTTTTCCGGGAATAAAAGGTTTGTTTTAGTTGGCATATCACATCTCGGTTTCAATCAGTCGTAAGAATGCCTGGGCAGGGGGCGAAAGGTCCACTCCCTTTGGAAAAATAATATCGGTTTGTACTAAGATAGGCCCTTCCTCGATGTCAAGGGATTTCAAAAGCCCCATTCTGGCCTGTAATTGAATTTCGGGTTTGTAAAGAAAGGATATGCCCTGTCCCTTGATGACATATTCCTTTATGAATTCCACGCTTTCGGCCTCAATGAGGACGGAAGGTTTCACATCATGAGAACTGAGCATGGAGAGGATGGCATACCTGGATCCGGAGCCATCCTCACGTATGATAATAGGTTCGCGTTTGAGTTCCTGAAGGGAGACCTTTTTACGCTTTGCGAATTTGTGCTGTGGGGATACAACCAGGCAAAACTCCTCCTTTGTATAGGGAACGACCTTCAACTTGCTCTGGTAGGGGAGCCTTCCGATGGTGCCGAGATTGTATTTGTAGTCCATAACGCCGTCCGTGATTTTCTGTGAACTCCCCACCTTCAGATAGACCTTAACTTTGGGATACCGTTTCTGGAAACGGGAAAGAAGTCCCGGCATCAAATGCCTTGCGAAGCTTCGGGTAGTGCCTATGGTGAGTGATCCCTGGGACAAGTCCGCATGGCCCTTTAAGACATACTCCATTTCCTCTACGATCTCAAATACCCGCTCTGAATAACCAAATAGCACCTCTCCCGCGTCCGTAAGCTCGAGGCCTTTTCCGTATTTTCTGAAAAGCTTGAGATCCAGGTCCTGTTCTAAGGATTTTACCTGCATGGTGACTGCCGGCTGGGTGACATAGAGGGCTTCAGCGGCTTTGGTAATGCTTTTTTCCCTTGCCGCGAGAAAAAAAGATCTGAGTTGGTTGAGGTTGATTCTCATTGGGCGGATTGTATAAGAAAATCTTTTGATTTATAAGAAAAGCTTATGAAAGTATAAATTTAAATGCTTTGACAAGTCAACAAAAAAACCAACAATATTACCAGGAAGAGTTGAGGGATTGAGGAGCGGCAGACTAAAGTGAGATGGCTTCCATGACACCCTATCGTATAATGTTCTGGCAGATACAGGATGTTTGGATCTTCTACGTGCTGGCAGGCCTGGCCACAGGGTTTTTTCTGGCAGGCGTGGCAGCCCACATCTGGGTATGGAAAAAAAGCGCAAGATCTCTGGAGATCCCGTTTTCAGGGGACGCGCTCAAGAGGACGATCCTGGATGCCTTTCTGGGACGACGCGTACTTCAGGGCGACATAGCCGCGGGTATTATGCATCTCTTCCTGTTTTGGGGTTTTTTGTCCCTTTTTGTGGGCACCTCCTTGTTAGCTGTCCATCACTATCTCATTTCATTCTTAGAGGGCACTGCTTATCGGGTCTTTTCCTTGGCCATGGAGGTGGGGGGGCTCATGCTCCTGGCAGGTGTCATTTGGGCCCTCATTCGTCGATATGTCCAGCGCCTTCCCCGGCTGGAAAGGCGGTTGGAGGATGCCCTGGTGCCGACGTGGCTCCTGCTGGTGGGCATTTCCGGTTTTATGTTGGAGGGTCTTCGGCTGGCCTCACAGCAACCCTCATGGGGTGCCTGGTCTTTTGCAGGTGCGTGGGTGGGCGGACTGTTTTCAGCCCCCGCAGGCGAGGCCTTCTATCCATATTTCTGGTGGGGGCACACGCTCCTGAGCCTGAGCTTTATTGCAGTGATCCCATTTACCAAGCTTTTTCATATCGTGGGGGCACCCGCGAGCATTTATTTCCAGGCGTTTCCCAAATCGACCACCTTGGATATAGAGGAAGGGGCAGGAGAATTTGATCTGGGTGATTCGGTCTTCTTTGATGCCTGTATGCGGTGTGGGCGGTGCGTGGAGGTCTGTCCCTCCACGGGGGCCGGTGAACCCTTTGCCCCTCGGGATTTTGTCCAGGAGATGCGCCACGGCCTGTGGCAGGAGCATTTCCCATTAGGGGACATCCGGTTTCTTAACAGGGGCGAAGAAAGTGAAGTGGATGAGAAGTTCTGGTACTGCACCACCTGCCGGGCCTGCCTCGAGGTCTGCCCAGTGTACGGCGCCACCTTCGAGGCCGTAATAAAAAAAAGGGTGTTGGCCGTGGAGGATGGGACCAATGTCCCCAAGCTTCTGAACCAGACCCTTGAAAAGGTTTTCAAATACGACAATCCGTGGGAGTCATCCAAAAAGAGGCGGGGGGCCTGGGCAGAAGAACTGGATCTGCCCGATCTCTCAAAAAAGAGCACAAAAGCGGATCTCTGCTATTTTGTTGGATGTACCACATCCTTTGATACCAAGGCCCAGGAGATCGCCCGATCGTTTTCGAAGATCCTCCGGATCGCCGGGGTAAATTTCGGTATCCTTGGCAAGAAGGAGCCCTGCTGCGGAGACATTGCCAGGAGGGCGGGTGAGTTGGGCCTGTTTGAGGAGCAGAGGGAGAAATGTCTCGATCTTTTTGACCAATACGGCATCACGGATGTGGTGACCTCTTCGCCCCATTGCTTCCATACGTTTCAAAATGAATACCCTGAAGCGCCTTTCAAGGCGCGGCATTATACCCTTGTTCTGCGGGAACTGATCGCGCAAGGGAAACTCCAATTCAAGAAAGGGATGGAGGCGACGGTCACCTACCATGACCCCTGCTACCTTGGCCGGCACAATCGGATTTTTGATGAGCCGAGGGAGATTATTGGCTCGATCCCCGGGTTGAAGATGGTGGAGATGACCCACCACCGGGCCGACAGCCTCTGCTGCGGCGGAGGCGGCGCAAGGATGTGGCAGGATCTGGATGGCGAAGTCAAGATGAGCGAGGTCCGGATCAGGGAGGCCGAGGCAACCGGGGCGCAGATCCTCATCACCGCATGCCCTTTGTGTCTCATTATGTTAGAGGATGCGCGCAAGGTTGCAGGGCTGGAAGATTCCCTTCGGGTCATGGATTTGAACGAACTGGTCTTGCAGACACTGGGAAATTGAATATTGAATATTGACTATTGACTATTGATGCATTGGTACGTGTACCTCAAATTTCAGATTTCAAATGTCAAAGGTCTTAAATCATAAGGTTGCAGGCGGACAAGAGATGTCTATTGTCTTTCAATCGTCAATCTGCAGTCGACGATAGACAATCGTTAAAAGGGAGGCTCGGGATGAATGATGTGCTGATATTGGGAGAGGTGAAAGAGGGATCATTAGATATGAAGACCCTTGAACTGTTAGGAGCTGGAAGGAAGCTTGGCAGCGATCTCGGTTCGGGGCTTTCCATCGTGTTAATGGGGGACGAGCTTTCCGGGGTAGCCGATCAGGTTATTTCCTATGGACCGGATAGGGTTTATAAATTGGAGCATCCCTTATTAAAGGGCTTTAAGGCCGATCTGTGGGTTGAATCCCTGGAACAGCTTTGCAGGCAGATCAACCCGAAAGTCTTTCTCATGGGCCACTCTTTCATCGGTATGGAGTTGGGCCCGAGACTGGCCTGTCGTTTGAATACACGGCTTACCACGGATTGCATAGATCTTTCAATCGATCCTGAAGACGGAGTTCTGCTGCGGACAAAGCCGGTTTCAGGCGGCAATGCGATTTCCGTGTTCAAGTGTCCGGGCGAGCCGCAATTAGCGACCGTGAGGGGAAAGGTTTTTACACCTGCTGAGCCGGCTGACGGTAATGGTGAGATCGTGGACGTGGTTCCGGAAATAGATGAATCCATGATCAAGGTGGAATCTATGGAGGTCGTAAAAGAGGAGATCGTTGCGCTGGACAAAGCGGATGTGGTGGTCTCCGGTGGAGCGGGGTTAGGCGAAGAGGATGGGTTTGAGATGCTCGATGGGTTAGCGAAGGCGTTAAGCAAATCATTTGGCAGTGTGATGATCGGATGCAGCAGGGTTGCGGTGGATAAACGCTGGATCTCTTCCGACCATCAGGTGGGTCTGACCGGCACGATCATTTCTCCGGATATCTATGTTGCGGTGGGTATATCAGGGGCTATTCAGCATCTGGTGGGTATGGTTAATTCCAAAAAGATCATCGCCATCAATAATGATCCGGGCTGCAACATGTTTAAAGTGGCGGATTACGGCGTTGTTGAAGATTTTGAAGAGATTATACCTGCTCTTATAAAAAAATTGGAGGAGTTGTCATGAAAGAGCTGAGAATAATAGTCTGTGCCAAAGAGATTCCCGATCCCGAAGCGCCGCTCTCGGATGTCAGCGTGGATGCCGAAAAAATGGAGGTGATCGTTGATGCGCCCCAGGTCATCAGCCCGTTTGATGAAAATGCCTTAGAGGCGGCCCTTTTGATAAAGGAAGATATGGATGCGAAAATCACGGTATTGAGTATGGGCAAAAAGGTCTCTGACACGGTATTGAGGAAGACCCTGGCTGCCGGCGCCGATGAATTGATCCTTCTGGAAGATGAAGCATTTGAAAAGCTTGACAGCCATTCCATAGCCTCTGTACTTGCCGATGCGATAAAGAAGATAGGCGAATATGATCTTGTTTTGACCGGGAGGCAGGCCGGGGACTGGGATTCCGGTCAGGTGGGCCTGCTTTTAGGTGAAATGTTAGAGCTTCCCTGCATCAGTCTGGCGAGAGAAATCACAATCGAAGACGGGAACGTGATGGTCAAAAAGAGCATTCCCGAAGGGTATGAACTTGTGAAGGCCCGGATGCCGGCACTGGTGACGGTGAGCAATGAGGTGGGTGAGCTGAGGTATATTTCCAGAACCAAAATGTTGAAAATGATGAGAGGTGCGCGTTCCATCCCCTCGTGGAACAGCGAGGATTTTTTTTCGGCCCATGAAGAGCTTCATAAAATGGGGATCATTGAGCTTTCATCGCCGCCTGATATGGGAAGGGACTGTCAATTTTTAGAAGGCGCAACACCTGATGAACAAGCCGAGAAACTGGCGGCTGTTTTCAAGGCGCTCCGATGATGTTTTTAAAAAGTAAACAGGAGGAGTCTTGATGGGCTCGTAAAAACCCTCAAAGTTCGTCGCTCCGGCCCCCGCCCACGGGGCGGGAATAAACTGCAGCCGGAGTCCGGAACCGATTGGAAAGACTGGATTCCGGCTTTCGCCGGAATGACGCCAAAAGGGAATTCTTGACTTTTTACGAGATCATCAGTCTTCAATCATCTCAAAAAAATAGGAGGTAGGTAGATGGCTGACAAGTCTTACGATGCAGTTATTATTGGTGGAGGACATCACGGCACGATCATTGCCCCTTATCTGGCCAAGGCCGGCCTGAAAGTAGGGGTTTTTGAACGGCTGGATCATCTTGGCGGCGGTGCCGTATCCTATGATGACACTCCGGCGCCCGGGTTTCGCGGCAACTTTTGTGCCCACTTTACTCGCTTTTACGGTCATCCCGCGTATAAGGAATTCAATCTTCGCGACGAGGGATTAGAGTATGCGTTTCCGGATACCAATGAAGCTGCCATCTTTGATGATGGAACCTCTTACGTGGCCTATGCCGGTTTTCCGGTGGTGGATCCTCAAACGGGAAGAACAGAATACAGCGAAAAAAATGTAGAAAAGACCTATGACCAGATCTCCCGGTTTTCCAAACCCGACGCAGAGGCATATCTTTATTGGACAGAAAAATATAAAGAAATAATCCGACCGGCATTTGCTAAGCATAGGTACTCGGTGGCGACCCCTTATGGGGTCCCTGATGCCATCGAAGAGCTGATGAGCAACCCCAAAAGCGGTATTGATCCATCCATGCAATTCATGACCGCCAAGGAAGTCGCGCACTATTTCTTCGAGAGCCCGGAGCTCAGGATTTTAACGCTGAGAGGTTTCCTCACCTCCTCCGGCATTTATGCGGATGATGTACCGGGTATTATGTATACCTTTGCGACCCTCCACCTGGTGTTAGGATGGGAGACAGCGGCTATTGCTAAAGGTGGAACACAGTCAATTACGGATGCGCTGGTCTCCGCAGGAAAGAAACTGGGAGCTGAATACTTCATCAATTCTGAAGTGGATAAAGTGCTTATTGAAAATGGTAAAGCCAAAGGTATCAAATTACTGGACGGCGTCGAAATTGAGGCCAAACAAATGGTGATATCCGACAATGCCACTCCCCAGCTTTTCCTTCGCATGATTGGAGAAGATCATCTAAGCACCCAGATGAAGCGCAAGGTGGATACCTATTTCTTTGATCGCGCCCAGCTTTTCTGGGGAACCGTGGCCGTGCATGAGCTGCCACAATATAAGGCGGCAAAGGACAACCCCGATGTAAACAACACGCCGCGGACCTATTGGGCCCCCAATGACCTGGCGTTTATGGAAGACAAATATGTGCATGAAATCTTCCTGTTAGGGATGCCCTCCAAGTTTTTCTGTCTCACGGCCCCTGACAGTATTTGGGATCCAACACGCGTACCCGAAGGAAAACATAGCCTGCACATCGAGGAATTTACCGCGCCTGCCCGGATTTTCTCCAGGAAGGAATGGCGCCAATTGCATGATGAATTCTATGACTCCATGATCGCACAATGGCAGAAATACGCCCCCAACATGACCAAAGACAACTTCATCGGAGAGCGTATTGCGACGCCCATCGATATACAGGACACGCACTTAGATATGAGAGAAGGTGGCTGGTCCGAAGGCAACTGCGGCGGATCCCAGAGCGGCCGTTTTCGAGGACTGCCTGGCGGCATCAAGACTTTTATCGACGGTCTGTATATGTGTTCCTCGGGGGTGGCGGGTGGACCGGCCATCGGACGGGGATCCAGCTATAACTGTTACCAGGTGATCGCCAAGGACTACGGGCTTCGGATGCCGGAGTATTAGAGAGAATTGAAGATTGTTGATTGAAGATTGTTGATTGGGATTTTTCTATTTGACTTCTTTTCAATCGACAATGTGAAGATGTTCGAGGTTTTTCAACCTTGTTGTTTTTATATCGACAATCGACAATCCACATGGGGGGCATATGCGCTTGAAGGGTAGAGTGGCTATTGTGACCGGCGGGGCCCGGGGGTTGGGCAGGGCTTTCGCTCTTCGGCTGGCTCAGGAAGGTGCCCGGGTTATGATTATGAATATCGTGCTCCGGGACAAAGACCTGGACGATATGAAGGAATCGGTTCGGCTTATACGGGAGACCGGCGCAGAGGCCCGGTTTTTTGAGGGGGATGTGACCAGCGAGCCGGACACCCGGGCCATGGCCGAAGCAACAGCGGCGGCATTCGGCAGGATAGATATCCTCATCAACAATGCCGCCATTTACGATGGCCTCACACGAAAACCATTCGATGAAATCCCTCTGGACGAATGGGATCGGGTCATGGGGGTCAACGTCAAGGGGGCCTTCTTGGCCACCCGTGCCGTGTTTGCTTTCATGAAACAACAGGAATACGGAAAAATCGTGAATCTCTGTTCCGAAACGGCCTTTACCGGTTCCCACGGCTTTGTCCATTATGTGTCCTCCAAGGGGGGCGTTCTGGCCCTGACCCGGGCCTTAGCCGTTGAGCTGGGTCCTTATAATATCTGTATCAATGCCATTGCCCCCGGATTTACTGACACGGAAGCCAGCCGTTCTTTAGCGGATGTGGACAAATACGACACATCCAGAACCCCGCTCAAGCGCGTGGGGACGCCTGAAGACATCACGGGAACCGCCCTTTTTCTGGCCTCTCCGGAAAGTGATTTCATCACAGGGCAGACACTTCTGGTGGATGGGGGCAGGTATATGCATTAAGTGGGGCTCAAGGCATAAGGCAAAGGGCATAAGGGAAGCATTTGTTAACCGCCGAGAAAGATTAACGCTTTAGTAATACTTTAGCCTATTGCAGGAGTGGGGCATTTTTAAAGGCGATATCTAAACCTGGAGCAGAAATGTGGCCCATTTTCAGGGTTCTGCTAAAATTTACCTTAGACCTCATACAGAGAGCTGGAACGAACCCTGAAAATTAGGCCACTGCCAAAGATTGCAGCTAATGGGCTTTGAGATATCGCCTTGAAAAACACCTCACTCCTGCAATTAAGTCTGATAATTCGCGGGTTTTTAAAAGGCTAAAATGTTACGTGCTTTTGATTTTCAATTACAAAGGTAGCTGATGGAAGTAGTAGAGCCATTAAAAGAGGCATCGGACATGATAAGGGATGCCGGCGGTGAGGCATTCAAGCTCTGTTTTCAATGCGGGCTTTGCACGGTCAGTTGCCCATGGAATATAGTCAGATCCTTCACCCCTCACAGGATGATCTGTGAGGCAAGGTATGGCCTGGCAGACCTGGGGGATGAAGCCTGGTGGTTGTGCAGTACATGTAATATGTGCGTAAGCCGCTGCCCCCGTGGTGTCGGCATAACGGATATCCTGCGCGCAGTGCGCAGCATAATGCTGGAGTACCAGTATAGCATGGCCCCGGAAAGCCTTCGGAGTGCCATGGGCAGTCTTAGCGGTGCCGGTAATCCCTGGGGAGAGAAACGAGAGAAACGTGCCGACTGGGTGCAGGACCTTGACGTTAAGACCTTCACTCGGGATATGGAGTTTTTATATTTCCCCTGTTGTGTTCCTGCTTATGACCCTAATCTCGGAAGTGTGGCCCGGGCCACAAGCACTATACTCAAAAAGACCGGTGCTCAATTCGGTATCCTGGGCACGAAGGAGAGTTGTTGCGGCGAGAGCGTCTGCAAGGCAGGCAACCAAAGCCTTTTCGAAAAGTTGGCGAAAAGCAATATTGATGCCTTTAATGACAGTGGCGTAACAGAACTGATTGTCAGTTCCCCCCACTGCTACACTACATTCAAAGACGATTATCCCGGTCTCGGGGGCAACTTCAAGGTTATTCATTTTACTCAATACCTTGCCTCGGTTATTCGTGAAGGTAAACTCGGCTTCACAAAGGAACTGAATAAAAAAGTGGTCTATCATGACCCATGTTATCTTGGACGTCACAACGGGATATATGATGAACCACGAGATGTGTTGAAAAGCATTCCCGGCTTATCGTTAATGGATGAGATAGACTCCCGGGAAAACAGCCTCTGCTGTGGCGGTGGGGGTGGGAGAATATGGATGGAAACCAGAAAAGGCGAACGGTTCTCTGATATTTTAGTGGAGCAGGCCATTGAGCAGGGCGCGGATATACTTGCTACTGCCTGTCCATACTGTATCCTTAATTTCAAGGACAGCGTGCTGACCATGGATAAGGGGGATGTGCTCGAAATCAAGGATGTTTCGGAGATTGTCGCGGATTTGATTTAGTCTATCGTTGCTAGAGGGCGAATGACAGCCGCCTATGCTCTGACGGGCTACGGCGCGCCAGGGATGACGGAGGACGGAAGGCAGAATTTAAAAACTTAAGACCTGAAACCCGAAACAGTGATGCGAGAAGACTATGCCGGATAGTCCCAATGGGAATATAGCTATAAGGCCAGCCTCAAACAGGGTGGGAACTGTAATGGTGCTCGGGGCCGGAGTTAGTGGAATACAGGCCGCATTAGACGCGGCCAATTCCGGCTTTAAGGTCTATCTCATAGAAAAGGGACCGGCCATTGGCGGCAAGATGGCCAAGTTAGACAAGACCTTCCCCACCAACGATTGTTCCATGTGTATCCTTTCTCCCAAGTTTATCGAATGTGCAACAAACCCCAACATAACGATCTTAACCGGCACCCGGATTGATAGTGTCGACGGCGATGCCGGAAATTTCGAGGTCACACTGGTTCAGGAGCCCAGGTATGTTGATGCGGAAAAATGTACCGGTTGCGGGACCTGTGCCGAATACTGTCCAATAAACATACTTGACACCTATAATGAAAATCTGGGCACCTTGAAATGCATCCACGTCTCTTTTCCGCAGGCAGTGCCGGCCATCTCCATAATAGATCCTTTACAGTGCCTTTTCCTACTCAGAGAGGAATGTCAGATTTGTGTGCCGACCTGTTCAAACAAGGCCATTGACCTTCATCAGCAAGAGACAAGACTCAAAGTAGATGTCGGCAGTCTGATCCTGGCCCCCGGTTATGAAACATTTGATGCCGGACTGCAGAGTCAATATGGATACAACAGATTCGGCAATGTGATTACCAGCCTTGAGTTCGAACGCTTGCTGAGCGCGTCCGGGCCCAATCGCGGGGCATTACTGAGGCCTGTCGACGGGAAGCCTCCTCTAAAGATAGCATGGATCCAATGCGTCGGTTCCCGGGACACTACTGCCGGTAATACCTACTGTTCCGCGGTCTGCTGCATGTATGCCATGAAGCAGGTCATCCTTTCCAAGGAACATTATCCCGAACTTGAGGCCGTTATACTGCACAATGATATCCGCGCATACGGCAAGGGATTTGAGCGCTACTATGAAAGGGCGAAGAATACGCCCGGCGTCCGGTTTGTTTGGAGCAAGGTATCCGTTTTGAGGGAACAGCCGGACACAAAAAATGTCGTGCTCAGGTATCGCGTCAAAGGGTCTGAAGTCAGGGATGAGGAATTCGACCTTGTTGTATTATCCGTTGGTCTCTCCTCGCCTGCCGGCAACAGGGAGTTGGCGGAAAAACTGTGTGTTGAAACAAATACTTCCGGGTTTTGCGAGTCTTCGCCTTTTTCCCCGATTTCGACCTCGCGGCCGGGGATCTATGCATGCGGGGTATTTCATGCACCCATGGATATACCCGATTCGGTTACCATGGCCAGCGGGGCCGCATCGCTTGCCTCACAGCTCCTGTCTGAACAGCGGGGGACCCTGATCGAAGAAAAGTCCTACCCGTCTGCGCGGGATGTTACCGGAGAACCACCTCAAATAGGCGTATTTGTCTGTGACTGCGGAACCAATATCGTAAAGGTGGTGGATGCGGCAAATGTGGTCCGGTATGCCGAGGCACTGGAGGGTGTGGTTCATGCCGAGGAAAATACCTTCAGCTGTTCCATTGATTCGATTACCCATATGGTTGAAATCATCACGGAGAAAGGACTCAACCGCGTTGTGGTTGCCGCATGCACTCCCAGGACCCATGAACCGGTGTTCCAGGATGCCCTCAGACAGGCGGGTATTAATCCGTACCTGTTCGAGATGTGCAATATCCGGGAGCATTGTTCCTGGGTGCATATGGGGGACAGGCGGGAAGCCACCCGCAAGGCCCGGGACTTGGTGCGCATGGCGGTGACCAAGGCAAGGATTCTCAAGCCCTTGAGCCGGGTCCCGTATGACATTGTTCCTGCGGCCCTGGTTATCGGGGGCGGGATCTCCGGAATGGTAAGCGCGTTATCCTTGGCAAACCAGGGGTTCAGTGTTCACCTGATTGAGAAGTCCGGAGAACTCGGCGGAATGGGCCGGAAAATCCTTTTTACAGTGGAAAAAGGTGATGTGCGGTCCTATGTGCGAGAACTTATTCAAGAGGTCTATAAGAATCTTTTGATCCAGGTCCACACCGAAACCGATATTACAGGGTTCAGTGGTTATGTGGGCAATTTTACAACTCAAATTGCGGTGGGAAGCGAGCGGGTCGTTAAAGAGATCGTCCATGGTATAACAATTGTGGCCACCGGCGCTGAGGAATTCAGACCGGACGAATATCTCTACGGCCAGGACCCACGTGTGTTTACCCTGCTGGAATTAGAGAAGGAAATTGATGGGAACCTCAGCAGGTTCGATCATTGCAACTGTCTTGTAATGATTCAGTGTGTGGGGTCGAGAGAAAGCGCGAGACCCTATTGCAGCCGTGTCTGCTGCACCCAGGCCGTAAAGAATGCCCTGAAGCTGAAAGAGATAAACCCGGACATGGAAATCTATGTCCTTTATCGGGATATGAGAACATACGGGTTCAGAGAGGATTATTACCGGGAGGCTGCGGAGCAGGGGGTGAAGTTTATTCGTTATGAGGCAGATGATAAACCTGAAGTGGAGGTTGCCGAGGAAAGCGGCCGGTCGGTCCTGAGAGTCATTGTGACCGAGCCCACGTTAGGGCAACGGCTCATGATAGATGCAGATATGCTTGCACTGGGCGTGGCGACCGTTCCCCGGACAGGCAACAGGGAATTGTCCCGGATGCTTAAGGTGCCGCTGAATGAGGATGGTTTTTTTATGGAGGCCCACATGAAACTCCGGCCCGTGGATTTTGCCACGGATGGTATTTTCATGTGCGGTTTGGCTCACGGCCCCAAGTTTATAGATGAAAGTATTTCCCAGGCCCAGGCAGCGGCTTCTCGTGCCACGACCATATTGTCAAAAGACGAGATGATGGCCGGTGGCCAAATCTGTAACGTGGAGGCGCTTAAGTGCACCGGCTGCGGGGTCTGTCAGGAGATTTGTCCTTTTACCGCCATTACCGTGGACCCGAAAGAAATGGTGGCGCACGTCAACGAAGCCCTGTGCAAAGGCTGCGGTCTTTGTGCTTCTTCTTGCCGGAGCGGCGCCCTGGATGTCATGGGGTTCAGTGAAGAGCAGACTATGTCTTTGATAGATGCTTGTATGACGGGTTAAGGCGTGATTGGAATAAATCCGCGTCTATCCGCGTAAACCTGCCCGCCGTCCGGCAGGCGGGTCTGCGTCCCAAAAAAATTATGAGAGGAACAACATGTTTGGCTGGAAAGGAAAAATTCTGAGGGTTGATCTTTCGCGGGGCAATTGTTCGGTAGAGGACATTGCCCCTGATGTGCGTACTGATTTTATCGGGGGCCGCGGCATGGGCTTGAAGGTCCTTTTTGATGAAGTTGACCCCCTGATTGATCCCCTTGGCCCGCAAAACAAGCTGATTTTCAGCACGGGTCCTTTAACCGGGACAGGGGCCCCGGCGGGGGGACGGTTTATCGTTGTGTCCAAGTCACCCTTAAGCGGTGCCATTGCCAACCCCTGTTGCGGGGGATATTTCGGCGCCAACCTTAAGTTCGCTGGATATGACCTGCTCATTATTGAGGGAAAATCCCCGGAGCCCGTTTACCTGTTCATCAAGAATGACCTGGTGGAGATCAGGTCTGCCGGAAACCTGTGGGGGAAATGGACTACGGAGACGGAAAAGCAGATCAGATCAGACATGATGGCCGAGTCTGATGCATGGGAAATCAACAATACGAGTATCGTGACCATAGGCCCGGCAGGGGAGAACCTGGTGAAGTTTGCCTGCATCATGGCTGATGGGGGCCGGGCCGCCGGCCGTTCAGGTCTGGGCGCGGTCATGGGTTCCAAGAACCTGAAGGCAATAGTCGCCACAGGCACAGGGGACGTGACTATTGCCGATGTGGATGGTTTTAAAAACGCGGTCATGGAATTTCTTGAGGAGGGCAGGGAGAACAAGGCCCTGGAAAAGCGTCGTATGTGGGGCACATGGAGCCTTCCCGGACGGGCCAACAAGACCGGCACCCAGGCCGCCCTGAATTTTAAGACCGGCTATTCTGAGGAATTTACCAAGTATGAGGACCCCGCATACATCAGAGACCGGATTCGAGTGAGAGACGAGGCATGCTTCGGCTGTCCTTTTGCGTGCAGCAAGAGAAGCAGGATTGCAGACCCGGAATACCCCGGCACGACCAAAGGACCGGAGCACGAGAGCATGGCTTTGCTGGGATCCAACTGCGGGTTTGGCGGGCTTGATGATATATGCAGGGCCAATTATCTCTGCAATGAGCTTGGCATGGACACCATAACCGCCGGGGCGACTTTCTCCTGCGCCATGGAACTCTTTGAAGAGGGTTATCTGCCTGAAAAGGATATCGGATACCCTCTCAAGTTCGGCAATACCGAAGCCATGTTCGAGCTGATGAAAAAAATCGCCCTGCGCCGGGACTTTGGCAATCTGTTAGCTGACGGTGGAAAGGCCTTGGCGGAAAAGTATAACCACCCGGAGCTTTTCATGGGGATAAAGGGGATGGGCATGCCCGCATGGCACCCCCAGGGCTTTGAAGTGATCGGCCTTCAATATGCCACCAATAATGTGGGGGCCTGCCATACCAAGGCCACATTGCCGTTCTATGAAGGCAGGAAGGACCCAGCACATGGCGTGGAGTGGACAAAACAGGACCAGGACTACGTGGCAGTGGTTGATTGCGGCGTCCTTTGCTGGATCATCTACCATGGCCCTTTATGGGGCGAAAAGCTGCTTTCATGGCTCGGGGTTACGACCGGCATTGATTATACGGAGAAAGGGCTGTCATTGATCGGCGAAAGGATATGGAATTTAGAGCGATTGTTCAACCTGAAGGCCGGGCTCAGCGCTGAGGATGATTGCCTGCCAAAAA
>Ga0255419_10066_pt1 | contig 21157 bp, 16 predicted proteins | sample ANMaggSeSYBR02J3_FD_182658 | JGI IMG/M metagenome (GOLD analysis project Ga0255419, IMG submission 182658) | Sediment cell enrichment communities from methane seep in Santa Monica Basin, California, United Staets - ANME aggregate JGI... | ecosystem: Environmental > Aquatic > Marine > Cold seeps >...
TATCTGTTGAAGCTGATGACATCGCTGAGTAACGATCAATTCCTCGATCGGATTCCGGATCAGTCTCTGATTGACGGCGATGAGGGAGGCATGAAGGGATCAGAAGGGGCTATATCGAACCGGCTCCAGGCGACACGCGGTAGTAAGGGCGATTACGCCATGATTTACAGCGCCAACGGCCGTAACATTCGGGTAAAAATGAACTGCCTAACGGCTCCGTTGATGAATGCGTTTTGGTTCAACCCCCGCAATGGTAAATGGCGGATCAAAGATCGTGATTTTACTAATTGCAGACCGTTTGTGAAAAATATCCCCAGCGGACCAACAGCGCCAATTCGAGAGTTTGACCCACCCGGCAAAGTCGCCGACGGCAATGACTGGGTGCTTGTACTGAAGGCCGCTAAATAGTTCCTGTTGCGGAAACGGTATTTGTCATTCCTGCGAAGGCAGGAATCCATCTTTTTCGCTTTGGCCCCCCGTTTTTGCGGGGGTGACAGTATATAATTCGGCCTTCTGCAACAGTAACTAATACTACAGCGCGATATAGGCTCAAGAAAATGAACTCATACATCCGATAACTCTTTATAGATATGTTATTTATAAGGAGTAATGGCATGGAAGTCAAAGACATAAAGGCAATTGGGCGTAAATTGAAGAAGTTTTTATCACAATTTGATGATTGCTTTGGCCGAAGCGAGCCTCGGACCAACCTGGAAACTATTGTTCGTGGTCAGCTTTCCAATCTTGAGCGTAAGAGCCTTGAACCTATCGCTCTTGCTGCGGGTGTTCCTCCTCGGACGCTACAAGACTTTGTCGCTGCCGGTAATTGGGAACATGAGCTTATGTGTGATCAATCACAAAGAATTGTGGCAACCGAACATGCTCACTGTCGATCAGTAGGTCTGATTGATGAGTCAGGAAATCCCAAAAAGGGTAATGATACCTGCGGTGTATATCGGCAATGGTGCGGCAATACCGGCAAGGTGGACAATTGTGTTGTAGGAGTTCATCTGGGTTATACCGCAGGTGATTTTCAATGCCTTTTGGACAGCGACCTTTTCTTGCCCAGGGAATGGGCTGAGGATATGGAGCGTCGCAAGAAAACCAAGGTTCCTGAAGATATTGTTTTTCGAACCAAACCCGAGATTGCTTTGGGCCAGGTAAAGCGTGCTCTGAGAAATGGTGTCCGCTTTGGATCATTAACCTTTGATGAATTGTATGGCAGATCGGGGCCTTTTCTGGATGGTTTGAGGGAATTGGGGCAAAATTTCGTCGGTGAAATCCCCTCCGACTTTGTCGGCTGGACACAAAAACCAAAGGTGCTAATCAAACCAACACCTGCGGAAGTCCGCAAAAAGGGTCGTAAACGGCATTTTCCTCGTCTTTCACGAAAAAGTCTTCCAGCCTGCGAAGTCCGTAATTTGGCGAAATATTCTCCGGTGTTTACCAGGCAAAATTGGCAACGTTATCGCATAAAAGATGGCGAAAAAGGCCCGATAGTTTGGGAAGTTAAAAGCGCTCCATTTTGCCGAAAAGAGGATAAAGATGGCTTGCCCAAACAAACTCACACTCTCATCGTTGCCCGTAATGTATTGAATCCGGATGAGATTAAATATTTTCTGGCTAACCAATCATTGCGATCACCTCATGTGACCTTGAAAGACTTGTTATGGGTGGCGTTTTCGCGTTGGCCAATAGAGCGTTGTTTTGAAATCGGCAAACGCGATCTTGGTATGGATCATTTTGAAATGCGTCAGTGGCCTGGCATTCATCGGCACTTTTATATCAGCCAACTGACTCAACTGTTTTGTGGGCAAGTCCAGCAAACCCTTAGAGAAAAAAACTCTACAGGAACCGTATCTGACCGTCGAGCAGGTTCGCTTGGCCGCCAATGCCTGGATTACAGCTCAGCAAGTAAAACTTTCAGTGCAATACCGCTTTTTTCAAAAAGTAGTCGATGTGATAATGTATCGCCAAAATCGCAATCGGGACTCGCGTGTGTCCCACTGGAAAACGGCAATAAAAACACTGAAAGCCTTGGGTATCGATGTCAATAAAATTCAGACATGTATACCCCCGGAGATATAGCTATGTCGCGCTGTAGTACTAAATAGTGTTCTGTAACAGCAAAAATATGGGTAACATGTTTTCAATCATAACTTATGCAAAGCATAAGCAAACTTAAATACGCCTTCTTTTTTTACCCTGATACTTACCCGACCTTTTTATAAACGAATGATAAGTAATAAGTTCGAATTCTTCCATGACTTGTTCCACGGTAATATCCGGAGAGCGACTTTCAAGTGTGTAAAAACTTTCATATCGATATGTATTAACAATTATTTTTCTTCCGTATTTTTTCTGTGCTGCGTTAATTTTCTTTGTCGCGCTGTCCCCGGAAACAACTTTCCTGTCAAGATTTAAAGGAACACAAATACCTGGCCGGCGTATTCCGCCTCTATAAAGCTCATCACCCGAAATATCGATGACTCTTGTTGTAGAACCGTAGTTGCTTACGATATAATAATTATTAAACAACGCATAAGAATTGAGAATTTTACCTCCGTTAAACATAGTCGGCCAAAACACTATTTCGGCACCCGAATCTTTAAGCGAACTCCATTGTTCAGGCCAGTGCGCATCGAAACATATTTGTATCCCGATCGAGCCAAAATCTGTTTTAAAAACCGGAGGAACAATCGCCCCCGGAGTTATACCGGTGTTTATTTCTCCGTCGGTCGGATGAGTCTTGTCATACTTACCGACTACATTCCCGTCTCGACCGATAAGAACCGCTGAATTGAAAATATGACCATCTTTTTTTGTGTATATGGGACATATTATATAGCAATTGTGTTTTTTCGCGAATTCCCCGAACCTGTTGACTATTGGGCCGGGAACTGATTCCGCCTTTTCTTTGGAATAACCGGTTATCACTCTCTTAAGGAATAATTCAGTAAGACACATTATGTCCGGCTGAAAATGGACAAACTCCTCCATTCGTTCCATTATTGGTTTGAATTCGTCTTCTCCTGTTTTCGGCTTTCTTAATCCATGTTGGCCTACACTTGCCACCCATACTTCTCTCGGCATTCGGTTGTTTTTTCTTTCAGCAGTTTCCGATATTGCCTCGGTTGGAGAACTCAAACCAACAACTCCCGCCCCCAAACCGAGAGTGGATTTTTGTAAAAAACCTCGACGATTAATTCCCTTTTTTTCCATAGCGATTCTCCTGATTTAATCCAGGTTAATACCAAAATAATTTTTAGCGTTGTTGAAACTGACGTCTTCGACCAGACGGCCCAAAAGTTTCATATCGTTTGGCAATTCGCCGTTTTCGACATCGCGGCCGATAAGGTCGCAAAGAATACGACGGAAATACTCATGACGGGGAAACGATAAAAAACTGCGAGAATCGGTCAGCATACCCACGAAATGACTCAAAAGCCCAAGATTGGAAAGGGCCTTGAGTTGTTCGATTATGCCTTCCTTTTGGTCGAGGAACCACCAGCCCGATCCGAACTGCATCTTGCCGGCTGTCGAGCCGTCCTGAAAATTACCTGTCATTGCGGCGATTAAATAATTGTCGCGCGGGTTGAGATTGTAGAGGATGGTTTTTGTGAGTTTATTCTGTTGATCGAGTCTGTCCAGCAACTTGCTTAACGGACGGGCGATCTCAAAATCGCCAATCGAATCGAACCCGGTATCCGGCCCGATGTCCTGGAACTTGCGGGTGCTGTTATTTCGCAGGGCGCCTAAGTGAAACTGCTGAACCCATCCTTTTTCAGCGTCCATAACACCGAACTCGACAAGCATTGCCGACTTGAATTTGAGTTGCTCGGTAGTGTCCAACTCCTGTCGGGAGCGAATTTTGTCAAAGATTGCCTTGGTTTGGTCTTCGGTATAATCTTCGGCGCAGGCGGTTTCCAAGCCGTGGTCGCTGATACGGCAACCCACCTGATGAAAATAATCATGCCTTTTGCGTATCGCATCCATAAACGCGTTATAATTGTTGATATCGACTTCCGCGGCCTGCCCCAAAGCGTCGATATAGCCGTTCCAGTTCTCTACATTTTCAACAGCCATAGCCCTGTCCGGCCGCCAGGTTGGCAGTACCTTGATCTCGAACTTGTCTTCGGCAATTTTCTTATGATGTTCAAGCGAATCAACAGGGTCATCGGTGGTACAGACGACCTTCACATTCATCCTGCGCATAAGATTACGGACGCTGAACTCCGGCGAACTGAGCATTTCACCGCATTTATCATAGATTTTCCGGGCCGTCTTCGGACTCAACAGGCCGTCTGTCTCGAAGTAGCGTTTAAGCTCCAGATGCGTCCAGTGGTACAGCGGATTGCCTAAACAGTAGGGAACGGTCTCGGCCCACTTTTCGAATTTTGCATAGTCGCTTTCTTCGCCCGTGCAGAAGCGTTCTTCGATGCCATGCGTTCGCATAGCCCGCCATTTGTAATGGTCGCCGTACAGCCAGACCTGGGTGAGGTTTTCATAGCACTTATCATCGGCGATATCAGCCGGCGGCAAATGGCAGTGATAATCATAGATGGGCATCTTAGCCGCGTGTTGATGATAAAGCTTTTTTGCTGTTTCGGTTTGCAGGAGAAAATTTTTCGTGATAAATTTCTTAGCCATTTCAATGTCCTTCCTTAACCGGTGTGTCGCCGGAAATTCGAGCATTCCTTTAAGGCTTAAACTGTTTTTTCCGGGTTCCTGTGTAGAGATCGTACTTGAGCAGCCGGCATTCGATCTTAGCGTTATAAAACTCGAACCGCCTGCTGGTGCGCAGTCCGACTTTTTTGCCGAGTTCCGGATTGCCGGTAAAAATATAACCGGTATATCCGGCACATTTCTGTTTGAAGAAATCTCCGATGCGTTCGTATGTGTTTTTCAATTTTTCTATTTCGCCCAGCCTTGACCCATATCCAGGGTTCAGGACGACGATGCCCAACTCCGGTGGCATAACGGTTTCATCGAATTCGCAGATGTCGAAATCAATCATGTGCGATACTCCTGCGGTCATTGCGTTTTTGCGGGCGGCTTCTACTGCCTTGGGGTCATTGTCCGTAGCGATGATTCGAGCCGGCTTGAAGGCGGCTTTTCCACCGCGGATTTTGCTTTTTTTAAGAGCTGTGCTGCGCATTTGCTGCCATGTCGGCTCGTCAAAATATTTCATGTGCATAAACCCGTAATTGGACCTTAGTAGTCCCGGCACTCGCCCGCTTGCAATAAGGGCTCCTTCGATAGCCAGTGTTCCGCTGCCGCACATCGGGCAAATCAGAGGTTGACTGCCGTCGTAGCCTGTTACCATTATTATTGCCGCTGCCAGAGATTCTCGCAGCGGAGCTGTATGGGGCATTTTACGATAGTTACGGTCGGAAATCTTGACGCCGGAAGTGTTAAGGTAAAGCCAACAGCGATCCTTTTTCCAATACAGTTGTATTACCACCTTGTTTCTGTCTTTGCCCGAGTCGGGACGAGAGCCTGCCTCACGTGCAATTCGATCGACAATAGCGTCTTTGACTTTCATACTGGGATACATGGTATTATCTATCGACTCGGTATCGATTTTGCCGACGACACTGAGATATTCCGACGGGGAGATCATCTCTTCCCATGGCAATTCCACGACATTGTGGTAAAGTTCATCGGGCGAATTACATTTGAACTGTTTCAATAAAAACAGGACGTTGTATGCCGTGCGCAAATATAGATTGAGCAGCATTGTGTCATACTGATCGCCTTCCAGTTCAATTCCTGTATTGTGTTGTGAACTAATCTCATAGCCCAGATGTTCGACTTCCTGCCGCACATAATCGACAAGGCCGTGCGAACAGGTAATAAGTATTTTGCTTTTTTGTTTTGGATTCACTTGCTCTATGCCGTTCACTGATTTATACTTTTTTCGTAACTCTTCACTCAAGTGCTAAAAAGTAGTCCCGATAGGAACGTTTATTGTTGAGTCCCATAGGGACGTTTGATAATAGCCCGGCGATTTATCGCTGGGAAATCTGTTCTTATATTATTTTAGTCCCGCAGGGACGATTGAAAACAGCCGGGTGGCGCCTTTCTGCGTACAGGCCGTGTCGCAATTAATAATAGAAACCGGTTTATTTTACTGATTAATATGCTATAATGCAACCGGTATTAAGGCAACAATAGACAAGTAAGTATTCCAAAGGCGAGATAAGTTCGGATTGATGTAACCGCCAAAAGTCCGAAAAACGCCGCAAAAACAACGGCAACGCTTCAAAATCAAGTGGGAAAAGTACTTTTGACGCTGGCGTCCGGATTGGTAAATAACATGGATCGTTTGAATAACATTATTGTCGGTGTTGACTTTTCCGATTTCTCCGGGACCGCCCTGGACCAGGCAATACGGATGGCCCGCTGGAACCAGTCGGATTTGCATATAATGCACGTTCAGGACAAACTGGTCGTCAAAAAACTCAGTAAGGCGATGGGGGGGTCCCTGGAAGAACTCTCGCAAAATGTCCTGGACGCTACCAGGCAAAGAATTCAGGAATCATTTCTCGGCGAATCTCTGGAGCAGCGAAAAGAGAGCATTGTTTCTGTACCATCGGACACTCATGAACGCCGTCGGCAGGACCAGCGACAGATCGAGTTGAAAGTGGAGGTGGTTATAGGCGAACCGTTCCGGGAGATTATGCGGCAGGTTCGGGATGTACACGCTGACTTGCTGATATTGGGTTCCAACGGCATGAGCGATCCTCGCCGTGGTCTGGGAGAGTTGGCTGCGCAATGTGTCCGAAAGGCGCCTTGCCGGGTTATGGTCGTGCGCAAGTCGCAGGTCGAACCATTTTCAGACGTTTTGGCCTGTGTGGATTTTTCTGATTCATCGGCCGGAGTCGTGGAGCAGGCAATTCGAGTCGCCGGACAGGATCAGGCCAGACTACACCTGGCACACATGTTTATGCCGCCCTGGGATGTCCTGCATTATAAATCACCGACGGCGGCCGGCTCGCCTGATTTCCAAAAACAATACAGGGAAAATCTGATCGGACAATTGAAAAAATATCTTCAGAAGCACGAGGATGATGTCAGGAACCTTCGGGTCGAATGCCGGCTTGTCGAAGGCCCTCGTCCTGTCGATGGTATCATCGACTACGTGCAAAAAAACAGTGTCGATCTGGTGCTCGTTGGTACCCGCGGTAAAACAGGTATGAAGGAAAAAATTCTTGGTACCCTCGCCGAACGCGTTGTCAACCACGCCCCTGTCTCGGTCCTTGTACTAAAACATGATACTTAGCACCACGTTTTATACGTAGGGTTCTAAATAGCCCCCGATGTAAAACACCTGTCATTCCTGCGAAGGCAGGAATCCATCTTTTCTTTCATTCGACGTTTCCCGACGGGTGGCAGCGTCTGATGTACATCATCAGGCGATGGTATTAGTCTTGTAGGGTGGAGTCTTACCCCACGCGGTTTTCTACCCGATGTTCAATTCTTTCTTCATTCAATATTTCTTTAATTCGACGTTCGACGTTGAATGTTTGATGTTCAGCTCTTTAACCCATAATACTATCTTGTAATTCTTTGTTTTTTATTTGCGTTAAGCATCGGATGAGCATATTTGGCAGGAAGAGGGTTTCAGTCGCTGAAGGCCGGGCAGTTGCCTGCGGCCGAGCCATGCTTCCAGAATAACCTCTGAATCGAGATATTCCTCGGAGATAAGGGTGCCGTGGGCACGAAGAAAACCAGCTACTCGGCCGTCCCGCTGAGAGCATGTAACCCGCAGACGCACATTTTCACCTGTAACTCGTGTACTGACCGCCTCGATGAGTCGATCAATGCCCACACCCGTCCGGGCGGAAAGGGCAACAGAGCCGGGATAGAGAGTCATATACATATCACGGCGGACAGCCGAATCGCACTGATCGGTCTTATTCAGTACCAACAGAATATCCTTTTTATCACAGCCCAGTTCCGTCAGTACATTGTGAACAGCCTTGATCTGCATGTCGGACTGAGGGTGCGAAACGTCCACCACGTGCAATAACAGGTCGGCATGAATGGCCTCTTCGAGCGTGGCGTAAAAAGAGGCGATCAGATTGTGAGGTAAATCTCGAACGAAACCGATAGTGTCACTGAGCAATACATAAAGATCACGGGTCAACTTCCAGCGGGTGGTTTTGGTGTCAAGCGTGGCGAATAGTTGATTGGCGACGAGTGCTTCCGAACCGGTTAGTGTGTTCAACAGCGTACTTTTGCCGGCGTTGGTATAGCCGACAAGCGATACGGTAAAATGTTGATCGCGGGATTTTACCTGGCGGGTTTTGCGCTTGTCTATCTGCTGTATCCGCCGACGCAGAGAGGCAATGCGTTTTTGTACCAGCCTGCGATCGATTTCAAGCTGGCTTTCACCTGGGCCGCGAGTACCAATGCCTCCGACTGCTGCCACGGCTCCCCCGGCGGCACCACCTACAACGGTGTCAAGGTGGGTCCACATACGGGTCAAACGCGGATATGTATATTCCAACTGGGCCAGTTCCACCTGAAGACGAGCCTCGGCGGTACAGGCCCGCGAGGCGAATATGTCCAGAATTAACTCACTGCGGTCTATGACTTTACAGTGAATAACCTTCTCCAGTTCGCGTATCTGGGCCGGCGAAAGGTCATTGTCGAAAATTACCAGGTTCACACCGTACTGCTCGGCCCGCTGGGCGATCTGCTCAGCCTTGCCCTTGCCGACGTAAAGACCGGGATTGATTCGGGACCGCTTCTGGTAAACGTGATCAACCACATCAGCGCCGGCAGCCCGGACAAGCGATCCAAGCTCGGCGAGCGACTGGCGAGCATCCACAGGACCGCCTGGAAGGATCACACTAACCAACAAGGCGGTTTCAGAGGCTACTTTAAGGCTATTTCTTTTATTCTCCAATGGTTACGACAAATCAACGCTCAAGTGTTTTTACAAAAAATACGAATATAACTATAGGTTTATTATATAATTTTCGTTACCCGGATGTCAAGATAATATGAACGTCGGTATCAGAAGTCCTTTATCCCCTTGATTTTGGAGCGTGGGCTACTAAAAATTGTAAATATTGTGATTTTTCAACTTTTTTGGGACTTATTTCGAGGATTCGGCCACTATTCTTATGAGGGCCGAGTTATATAGATATGTCCCGGCTGGAAGGTGGTAGTTTGACTGTTGCAGATGCGACTCTGGTCCTCGAAACCCTGAAGGGCGATAAAACGGCCTTCAGTGAGTTGTATGACAGATACGCCCGGCTGGTGCGGGCCGTCTGCAACGACACAACGAGAGATTTGACCCAGGCGCAGGATTTGGCCCAGGAAGTGTTTTTAAGGGCCTATAGTAAGCTGGATAAGCTCAACGAACCGGACCGGTTCGGCCCTTGGCTGATGAGTATTACCCGAAACGTCTGCCGGGAGTACCGGCGGGGCAAATTCAGGGACAGGCATATTCTGGTAGGCTTGGCGCCGGACGAGGGTGAGCCGACAGAAAAAGGCAGTCCCGGCGAACAATTGCTGGATCTGAAAGAAGCACTCAGTAAATTAAGCGAAAAAGAACGATTGGCGTTACATGTTTATTATCTTCAGGAGCAGGACGCCGAGCAGGCGCAAAAAATATTGAATATATCGCGTAGCGGGCTGTATCGGCTGCTCGCTAAGGCACGAGAGAAAATCGAACGATATTTGACATAAATATAGGTATAGGAATAGAACATCGTGAAAGTCTCCTTAAATAACGACCTTCCAAGGTATTACAGGGAATTCGGACAGAATCACCAATGTTTGCGTGAGCAACTGTTGGCCACGCTGCCCGAAGTTCAATGGAAGGTCGAAAAAGCGGAAGCAGCTTCACGCGGAGAGATAGCCTCCTCTCTATTTTTCGGCGTGAAGCTGCGGTTTTCTTTGCGTATCGCGTTAGCTGCCGCGGCGGTTTTCATGATTGCCTTTGGTGTTCTGGTCTATGTTGGGCCTGAATACGACAGTCCGCAGGCTGCCTGGGCAGCGGCAGTCGAAAACGCCGGGCAGGTCCAAAGCGTACACTTCAGATTTTCCACCGGTAACAGCAGTGTCGAGATGTGGTGCCGAAACCCACAGGAATTCCGCGATTTCCGCGCTGAATACAGTAACGGACTGGTTACCACCAATAACCATGACAAACGTTGCCATTACAATAGCAAAACCAATGTTTTGTCCGTCCGCTCTGCCGATGAGCCGCCCCTGGAAAAATATCTTTTGGGAGAACTGGGGAAGCTGTTCATAGAGAAATCACCCTTTTCAGGTGATCTGATCAACGAAAGCAAAATACTGCACAGCGAAAAAATAACCTACAAAGGCGAACAATGCCTGAAAATGATCGCGGAGATGAAGGGTGACCGTTTTGAGTATATTTTAGACAAGAAAGACCCGCTCATCTTCGAAGTCAAACGATATAGCCCGTCAGGCAAAGTAAAGTCCCACATGGAAGTGCTGGATGTAGATAGAAATATGCCCGACAGCTTGTTCATAATTGATCCGAAAGGAAAGAAAACGACGACCCGCAACAGCAAATAAGCGGCAAAGTTCCGCGGGTAGTTGGTCGATTATGCCGCAATCGGAGTTTTGTCAGAACAATTGAACTACGAGCCTCAAGCCCACTGAAGAGGTCCTCGAAGGTCCCGAACAGAGCCTTTGAGGGCCCCTAAGGGGCTTTTTTTTCGCGCTTATAGTGTGCCATTAGTGAACGGAGTGTGCCATTAGTGAACGGACGCGCGCGCATTTACGATGGCATTGCACTTTTGCAACCTTTTTTTTAACGATTTTTCCCAATTCTAAACATTTATTAACACAAATCGCCCAAAATCAAACGAAATTGAACGAAATTTTGGCCGAAAAAAAGGGCCTACCATCGTAAATGCGCGCGCTGTCACACACGGCTGAATAGCTATCTTTTTCCAACAGCATACGGGTAAAGGGGTACTTTTTTTAATTTTGTCTAAAAAAGCGGTTGACAATTATGCTGCAGAGTAATACTATGTAATACATAGTATTTATAACGAGGTATAAGGTAATGAAATCAAGAACTCAATATCGTAAGGGTTGTGCGAGAACATTAGTGCTGAAAATCCTCTCGGAACGACCTATGTATGGGTACGAAATCGCAACTACGCTGGCACAGCGAAGCGAAAATATTTTTTCTTTAGGACAGGGCACATTGTATCCACTGCTGTATTCCCTGGAAAAGAAAGGTTTGATTTGTGTCTGCAAGGAAATGAAAGATAAAAATAGCGGCCGGAAACGCTTATATTACAAACTAACCAGGAAGGGAGAACAATCGCTTGGGGAGGATTTAGCCACATGGTCAGACATTGTGAAAGGAATGACTTTAGTCTTGAGGGTTTCTTATGCAAAATGTTGAACGGTATATTGACCGAATAATTGAAATAGCTGATTTGACCCGAAAGGACGAAAAACGAGTTCGCAGTGAATTGGAATCTCATATGCAAGAATTGCTAAATGCCGGAGAAAAATCCGGCCTGACAGAAAGCGAGGTTATGAACATGATTGAGAAAGAATTTGGTCATCCGGAAGAATTAGGAAAAATGATCGCCAGAGCAAGAGGCAAATTCCGCACTTATTTGAAGAAAGAGGCAAGAAAACTGCCGATCTCAATTGTAGTAGCACTCGTAATTGCATTTGCGGTACAAGCTGTTGCATTCGAAGCTTTCAAGGTAACAACGGATGCTGTTTCTCCTGTGGTTCCAAAAAGTTCCAGGGTTCTTGTTAACAAACTCGCAAGTAACTTTGAAACAAATGATGTTATAGTTTTTCGTTCTGGCACACGAGCGATGGCAGGCATTATCAAGGAAATTGACGGGGACAGAAACGGAGTTATTGTAAGCAGAAAAAATCAGGAAGATACATTTGTCCCAAGAGACAAAATGATCGGCAAGGCATTTTTTCTCTATTCTTGTTCTCTATAGTGTTATAGCCGGGCTACACCTGCTGAGTTATTTCATCGTAACTACAGCGATTTCGTATATATTGACCTTAGGGACGGTGAAGGTTACAAAGCCGGCTTGCTCCTTAAAAGATAACCGAAGGTCTTGTTTCCGTTCGGGACTGGCTAAACACACGGTCCTGGCATGACGTCCGGCAGGCAGAGACAGACGGATTACGATGTCTTTGACAGATGTTTTTTTGCCGGGTTTATAGGACCGGTAGTTCACGAGATGGACCAGTCGTCTGCTTTTCTGTTCGGTAAGCTCCACACCGAGTTCCGGACCAGCCTCGGTCTGGATCGACAGGGAAAGCTCATTCGCGCAGCCCAGGCGTACAGCGTCGAGAATATCGCCCTTTTCCGTAATACGAACCACCCGGGAACTCGGCAACCGCTCCAACAAGGGTTTCTTTCGGGGAAGCATCCATTCGTTATGAGTGGCAACAGGTCCGACTATGCAGACCCGGCCGCCGGATTCGACATACTCTTCGATCTGTTTTATATGCCGATCGGAAAGAGCGACACAGCCAGCCAAAACGAGTAAGCGATAACGCTTTAGCTCGTCAAGGTGCTGATTGTAAATGATCTGAAAGCACAGATGGTTATCGATAAGAACCTGCTCGGCTTGAGAGGTAAGTTTGGCGTATTTTAAATCGGCAAATACCTGCGACGGAAAACTACGCAGTACCGCCACGTCGGCAATCACTTCGGCGTTCCGCAGCAGGTCGCGACGCTTATGAAAGAAACGAACGAACGGTGCCGTCTCAGGCACAACCGCCTTGCCCTTACTGCCCGGATAATTCGTGATCCTGCCATATTCGAACCAACAAATACATCCCAGGCAATCTCGGTTAAAGGCCATGGACTCGGCCATTGCCAGTGGTGTGGTGGTATATGCGAACGCGGCGTTTTCCATACGCCGGGCGACCTTGTATGTGCGGATACGGGTGGAGAGTTCTCCGTCATAATAGCCGGTATGCCTACTCTCGTCCCAGAACGCCTCGCCTCCGGTAAGAAGCCGGCCGTGGTCCAGGCGCGGTCTGATATAGTCCCCCGGACCACGTGGATTGCACTCCATGAGAATGTCCTTACGGAGTGAGCGTGCGTAACGGCTCATGTCGTGGTAGGAATCGGCAAGGGACCGGCAGGAAAAGTCGATCCACGCTCGGCGCAACAGATTGTCCGGCGGACCGGCCATCGGCGGCTGTACGTTATCCAGATCATCGATGCCGATTTTCCTGAGCCGTTCGGACGAAAACGTTTGGCGAAGGTACCGGCGGAATCGTAGTACGGAATTAACATCACGACCAGGACCGGCAATGTAGTTATCAAAGTGGAGCAAATCCGTTCCAATCTCGTTGACGGCAAAACGAACGATTTGCCTGTAAAATGCCTGAGCATCGGGATGGTTTCGATTCCAGTAGTGGCGATACGTTGCCCTGCCATACGTACGAGGCTTACCGTTCTTCTTAAGCAGAACCCAATCTTCGGCCTGCGGCACCTCTTTAAAAAAGGAATCCCACAAAAGGGTGGCGCTGTCGTTATAGACACCCACACGCAAACCGGCATCGTGGCATAGTCGGGCGAACCTGACCGCATCGGCCATGCTTTCACGTTCCATTTCCATCCCCGCGCCTTTGTAGCAGTGCATCATGATAAAATTGACGCCCATGGCCTTCAATCGAGCGACCATCTCCGGACTATGCTCGCGCTGATAGGCGGCCCGCTGCTCGGCCGTAGGGGTATAACCCTCACTGCCATCACGACGAACGCGGAAGAATAACGGTTCCCAACTTCCGGCCATCACAATCCCATCCCGCTGAAGCCATTCCGGACGCTTCTCAAGCGGCAGGGTCAGCGATTCGGCACAAACTATACCGATAAAATACAAGAGCAGGAATATAACTTTTCTGACAGGCAGGAAAGATTTTTTTCGAATAGTTTGTGCCGGATTTTTTATCTGCGAGTTTTTCATGATTCCCTCTAATTTGAAAGTTAAACCACCGGCTCTGCCTGTGAGAATTTATAAGGCTCTGCTGTTTCCTGCGTGTTAGTGTAATGACGAATTAAGAAACCAGAATGAGGAATCAATGACGAATAACCAATGACGAACATTGGATACCATCCTGACGGTCTTGCTTTTTGGGGATTCGGACTTCGTTATTGATTCGTTATTCGGATTTCGACATTCATCATTAATGTATTGTAGCTCAAATATCGGCCTCTTTCAGGGGCCTTCCTCATACCACCGGCTTTGCCGGTGGTTGCTGATTACGATCGAATTTTTGGGAAACTTCAGTTAATAATAGCTATTTCCTCGACAAGCTCAAGAAATTTGCGAAAAAATTGCTTTTCAGGCTCAAATCCGCGACATTATGGTGGTGCTAAGAAAATTGAGTAGTAATTGACTAATAAAATAAGGTTCTCATCCAAAAAAGTTGGTGATTTTATCAAGGTCTTGATTACAAGACCTTGGAGTTTAACGCTACCTGCCTTCGCAGGTACAAGTTTATGGCCTCCGGCATGTTCCGGCACAGCCCACTATCTATGTTGCCAAAGATAAGATAAAGTGTGCCACGGCCATCCTATCCGTGTTTTATTGCAACAGCAACCAGCTGTGATGATTATGCCGGTTGCTTAAAAGCGATAAACTCCAGTCAGCCTGCGGCTGACTGCTCTTGAACGATTTTCTACCAACTTTATTGGAGTTGAACCAAAATAAAGGAGTAAAGCTGCCATGTCAGAAAAGCAAAAAACCGTTGTATCAACATCGTGCGTTTTCTTATTCGCATATATCCTTTGCACAGCGGAATGTTTGTCTGACGAGCGCCGGCAGAACATTTTCCACGATAACAAGGACAAAACCGCCCTGGAAATCGCGCAGTTGGTGGGAAATAAATACATTACCTCCGATCCCCGGATTTACTCGCCGGCAGACCCTCTTGGCCTGAAAGTTAAGGTATTTCGCCCGTGGTTCTATCCCACAGGTGTTACACTCTGGTCGCTGTGTCAGCTTTCAGACATTTCGCAAGACACAACATACCTCGATTTTGTGTGTCGCAGCTTTGACTATTATCTGGACAATAACAAGGTAGTGTACAAAATAAACATGAACAGAGGCGGGGTGATGGGGCATGCCCTTCTCGAAGCGAACAACCGGCGACCAAATCCACGGTATAAAGAACTTGTCAGAAAAATTTCACATTATTATGAGCACGAACAAACCCGATTGCCCGACGGAAGTATCTGTTACAAAAAGAATCCGGAACTCCGCCAGACGTGGATCGACTCGCTGTTCGTCTGGTGTCCCATACAGGTCAAATCGGCTAAACTGTTCAATCAGCCGCAGCGATATGAGGATGTCATGCGGCAATTCTTTAATTTTACAACGAGACTTCAGGACCCTCAAATAAAACTCTTCTATCAGGGATGGGGCTGGGGAATAAATCGCACGACACACTCGCCGGGATTCTGGTGCCGAGGCAACGGATGGGTTATAGTGGCAATGACTGAATCACTCAAAGCCATTCCCCCGGACCAACCAGGATGGGAAAAGTTGCTGGGTCTTTACCAGGATTTTGCCAAGGCTATATTGAAAGAACAGGCGCCGTCAGGACGATGGCACCAATTGATGACACGCCATGATTCATATCAGGAGACCTCCGGAACGGCAATGTTTATCTATTCGTTCATCGAGGGTTATAAAAACGACTGGCTGGGAAAAGAATATAAAAACGCAGCGATCAAAGGGTTCGAAGGGTTAAAACGAAAAATCGACCGAGAAGGCAATATCTACGACACCTGTGTGGGTTGTGGTACGCAAAATACGCTCAAGGATTATTACGAACGTGAAAAACGCACTAATGAGCAACATGCGATAGGCCCTGTCATCCTGGCCGCCTGTGCCGTCAGCTCTTTGGACAAATAATTATACCTATCGGGTATCATTCCGCCTGGCAGGGTCGGCCTCCGCAGGGGTATGCTTCGCTGGAATGACAAATGCCGTTTTTATTTGGAATGAGTATGATAGTCGAGTGTTCGGCGGGCCAGACTGCGCAAATGAGCAGGCTGTTTCTCGTCGGCAGCCAACTCGCTTAAAAACTTCCGCGTCAGCGGCTCGGAGCCATACCGTTTTATAATCCACTCCAGAATAGCGTGGCGAGTGTCTAATTGCGGAGCACGTTCGAAGGATTTAAACCATCGTCGTTGTGTTTCCCGCTCCGATTCGCCGGGACGGGGCCGAATGACTTCGGAAACGTCGTCAATCTCATCTCCACCAGTTGAACCGTCCAGACTTTCCATAGCCCGGCCCAGGCCGCGGTGATATTTCTCCAGCCCCATTTTCGGGGCCGCGTCGATAGGGAATTCGTTGATCCGACGAATGCCATAATGATTTTTCTTGTCGGATCCTCGTGAGGCCTCCAACTGAACCGTCAGGGTAATATCGTTGGCAAACGTAACCTGTCGGCCGTCAGCGGAAATTTGCATGGTCGCTATAAAATCATCACCCGCGAATCTGCGAAGATAATCACCAATCCTGGTAAAATGAGGAAAGTAGCCGTCAGCCCGGCTCTGCTGCCCAACCAAAGTAGCCACCTTGAGAGAAGCTACCAGTAACCCATACGCCGGCTGATAATCCTCGTCGGCAAGAGACTGAAAAAAACGACCTGTAGTCTCGGCCGGATCGGTAGGATGCGGATGTTTTACCTCAAGCGAACTGCCCATCCTGCGAAAACCTTCATATCCCAGCCAGGCTATCGCGACCAGAACGCAGATAATAATTAACCGTTTGCACAGCGGCTTCAGAGAATATGCGAGTTCTTCAAACATGATATTTGTTATGGTGTTTTAGTGTTGGTGATTTTCGCCGGTTTCTTTTGTTCATTGTCGTTGGTTTTCGGTGTTCGCTTGGTATCCGCTCCGGAATCGGACTTTTCGGGTTCCGATTGGATAATCAAGCGTAATTTTTCCAACGCCTCCCGCCGTTTCTCGACAGGGGCGGCAAACGAAGGGTAACCGGTAAGCCTGACATCCAAACGGGCTAATATCCTGATTGCTTCAGGGTTTTCTTTACCGGTTTCGGTGAGTAGTTTGTCCTGCTGTTCAATCAACGCCAGTGCGGTCTCCGAAGCTCGCTTTTGCCAACCCCGTGCCACCTCCGAAGAAGGTAACGCCTGCGAGGGCAGTGGTATGATCAGGGCGGCGATTATCTCCGCACGGCGTAGTAACTGTTTATCGTCACCGAGGCTTAAGACATCGCAGGCACGGGCTATCCGGGTAAGTACAGTCGGACGCCGTTTGATGACTTCAGCCATCGCGGCCTGGGCCGCCTGAAGAATTTCTTTACTATCGTTAGTTACTGCCAGAGAAATAATCTTTTCCCGATAGTTATCTTTATGCTCTTCAGGGACTTTCAGGGCTAATAACTTCTGGTACCATTTCACTGCCTGTAGAGGCAGATTTTTCTGTTCGGCGATCTCGGCCTGCCTGGACAGGGCAAATTTCTCGTACTCAAGTTCTACAACGGCGCCAGCGGCTTTGGCTTTTGTTATCTTGTCCCACAGTATCCGAACCACCTCCACGCTCAACAGTTCTTCTTTATCGCCAGCAGTTTGCAGTTGCAATGCCCACTGGTAAATTTCATCCGGGCCAAGAGATTCCAGTATTTTCAGGAAAGCCCCCTGAATCCGAAGTACCACATCCGGATCGGTTTCCTGATCCAGCCGTCGCCGGAGCGTGGTTAGATATTCGGCGCCACCGAACTTCTCGACAGCGGCAACCACCGCAAAACGCACGGTTGCGAAACGCACAGTATTTTCCTCGCTGTCCTTGTTATCGAGCAGGTTTCTCGGTTCGGCCAGCAGCAGCGGCAGAACCTCACGATCGAGCAGTTCCGACAAGGCATACACAGCCGGGCTGCAAATACCCGGATCGGGGTCGTCCAGGGCCTGAATCAGGATTTTTTTAAAATGTTTGCTTGCCTGCGGACGAAATTTTTCCTGCTCGGCAATTCTTTTCATAGCCTGGACCCACTCGCTGCGAAGGCCGGTGGAATTGTCCCGGCGGGGATAGCTTTGAGCAAGACACGCGGCTATCTGTTCGATCTGTTCGGCAGAGATTGCCCCGGCCTGGGCGCCACAGATTTTCCCCACGGATCGAACCGCCTCCTGTACCACGACATCAACCTGCCTGGCCGGGTCCTCCGCCAGTAGCTTCAGTGCCTGTTCAAGAGCCGGCACCGATTCCAACGTACCTAAAGCACTCAATAAAGCGGCCTGCACGGCAGGTTCGGTTTCCTTCTTCAGTTGTTCCAGCAGCGCCTCGGCGGTGGGATGGACGATCTTATAATCCAACTGAGCCAGCGCCAACGCAGTTAATCGCCTTACCTGAGGCTGATTATCAACGATGAACTGTGGTAAGAGTTCCACAAGCTGCTGGGCAATCGGACCAACGCGAACCGAGGCGGTTTTGCACCAGTCGTTTATTTTTTCCAAAGTCCAAATCCGCAACAGGCCTTCCTGCTGATCGACAAGGTAGCCTTTCAGAAACTTCAACTTTTCATCGGGACTGACCAGAAGATCGAATTTTTCCGTCTGGGCCTGGAAAAATCGCTCCCGCCAACGTGCCGTTTCCTGTTTGTCCTGCTGCTGACGGAGGTTGACATCGCGAAGTCTCGCTTTCTGGCGGCTCATCAGCCACAAGAGAAAAGCAGGTTCGTTCATCTTCCGCAATTGGGGTAGTGTACTGTTAAGAAATTGTTCATTATTCAGCGGCTCAGGCAAATACAACATATTAGACAGGGCGGTTGCGGCTCGGCTGCGAATCTGGGCGTTATCGTCGTTTAACAGCCTGGCTAATGTCAGTACAGCCTGGGAATCTATAATCAATTCAAGTGCGCTGATGCCCGCCAGGCGATGAGCAGGAGTGTCCGATGTATCGGCAACCAGTCCGGCCAGCCGTTCTGAAACACCATTGTGGCATTTCACCAGGGCCTGCGCCGCCCATGAAGACAGTTCGGTATGACCGGAAAGAAGCGACTGGAAAAGAGGCTCGATAAAACTCTTGGGAACCGCTCGCACTGATTGGTCGATAACAGGTTCATTGTTCAATGTGGCGATTGCCTGACAGATAATAATCCTGGCGGTAACGTTTTCGTTATCGGACCCTGTCTGGAATATTTTGATTAGACCAGGGTGGGCCTGGGGGTCCTGCAATAGTGCCTTGGCATTGGCCCGACGTAGTTCCAACGGAGTATCCGGATTGCGAACCACCTGGATCATCAGGTCATTTTTGGAGGGTGTTTCCACTGCTGTCGGCGGAGTTTGGGCTTTGACAGCGGCGCATAGCAACCCGACCCAACAGAGTAAGGCAAGCGGCACTTTCAATCCTGTACTCATTTTGGACAACACCGGCTTATAACTCCCAACAAAACAGTCATTAGTTTGGTGGCATGCCTTTACCGGCAAAGCCGGGATAGGCATGTATGCGATCCAACATGCTTATGCTTTGCAAAAGCATGCCACCCTTAAACCACACACTCACACATACTAACCATACCCCACAGTTGGTATTCTGTCAAACAAAACCGCTTTTGGTGGTGGTCGAAAACTGTCATTGCTCTTTCGGGGCACTAAATATATAATAACCGACACCACGGATGGCGATAAAAGACGTCGGGTGGCAGCCACCGAGTCTTCGAGGTGGATGGCTTGACGAAAGGTACTTAACTGGCTACTAACAGGAAAATTCAGTCGTGAGCGCTGTATAATGAAACATAAAATCAAGACCTTCCTCTGGGCCGCCGTAGCGATTCTGGCGTTGGGTTTTCTGGTTTATTCGACCCCAAAGGAAACGTTTCGTCAGACAATCCGTCAGGTCAACTGGTATTGGGTTCTGGCAGCTTTAGCGCTGTATTTCACGGCCCAGACCCTGTTAGCCAGTCGCTGGGTACTGCTGTTGCGGGTACAGGGCATTTATGTCTCGCAGTTCCAGGCCATTCGCCTGACCTATATGGGCCTGTTCTACAACAACTTTATGCCCGGCGCCGTCGGTGGCGATCTGCTCAAAGGCTGGTACGTTACCCGCCACAGCGCAAAGCATCTCAGGGTCGAGGCCGCCGTTACCGTCTTTGTGGATCGGCTGGTCGGGCTGATCGGAATGATCCTCGTAGCCGGAATTGCCAGTCTGTTCGTGGGGCCGGAATTGGGCCTGGAAATAAAGAATTACGGGCGGCTGCAGATACGCTGGCTGGTATGGGGTATCTTCCTGGCGATGATGATTGTCTCGATTATCTTTTTGAGCCGACATGTACGGCGGGTTCTGATGATCAGTTATATTTTACAGAAACTACCATTTGAGTTTGAGAAGGTGCTTCGTCAGATTGACGATGCCATCCGTATCTATCGCCATCATCAGCGGGTTATTTTGATTTCCCTGATTTTGACTGCTTTGATCCAGGGTCTCTCGATTGTGGCTATATGGCTGCTGACTCAGTCATTGCATTTTGACAAAGTTACTTTCGTACAGTGCCTGATAATTATGCCTATTATCTGGGTCATCAGCGCCGCCATCCCCGTTCCCGGCGGGATCGGGATTATCGAGAACTGCGTCAAGTATTTGTTTTGTCTGGTAATTAACCCTGACTTTCCGGGCCAGGCCGTCGGCCAGGCAGTTGCGCTTGCGCTGCTGATCCGAATTATGATATGTTTATGCTCTCTGCCGGGCGCTTTGGTACCGATTTTCGGCGGTCACCTGCCAAAAAGAAGCGAGATGGCTAAAGAAATTATTGGGTGAACGAGTAGAAGAGTAGAAGAGTAGAAGAGTGGATGGGGGGGTGGTTGAAATATGGACTGGAATATTATCATAACAGTTTTTCTCATACTGCCGTTGTCAGGGTACCTTTTGGGTGCGATACCATTCGGCTATCTTATCGGCCGACTCAAGGGCGTAAATATCCGCGAGCACGGCAGTGGTAACATCGGCTCAACTAACGTCGGTCGAATCCTGGGCCGAAAATGGGGCTTGATCTGCTTTATTTGCGATGTAGCCAAGGGCTTTGTGCCGGTCTGGTGGGTTGGCCGGTACCTGCACGGTGTATTTGGGGGGGCTTCGGACGGTGTCATCCCGACAGAAGCGCAGATCGGCTGGTTGATTGTGGCGGCAGCGTGC